>OLHK01000020.1_pt1 | contig 93385 bp, 89 predicted proteins | sample 1609371 | NCBI WGS metagenome assembly OLHK01 (sample SAMN05416779, study PRJEB24817) | seawater metagenome | isolation source: Sea water | place: Canada:Atlantic | collected 2013-11
TATTCGTCGGCAGCGTCAGATGTGTATAAGAGACAGCATTCACCCTGGGCATCGCAACCAAGTTCATGGAGCCGTGGGTCGGCGCGGTGCTGGCCAAGATCCTGATCCTCGTCGCGATCATCCTTTTCATTCAAAAGCGGCCGCGCGGTTTGTTCGCGCTCAAGGGCCGGGCGGTGGATTCATGAGCAGACTTATCGACAGGCGCATGGGGTTTTTCCTGATTGCGCTGTTCATCGCGGTGGTAGCGATTCCGGTGGGCAATCTGGTGATGGAGGGCAAGCCCGTCGCCTCCTACGTCGTGCAGTTGTCGGGCAAATACCTGTGCTATGCCCTGCTGGCGGTAGCGCTCGATCTGGTGTGGGGCTATTGCGGCATCCTCAGCCTTGGCCATGGGGCGTTCTTCGCGCTGGGTGGCTACGCGATGGGGATGCACCTGATGCGCGAGATCGGGACGCGGGGCGTCTATGGCGACCCGGTGCTGCCGGACTTCATGGTCTTTCTCAGCTATGAGGAGCTGCCGTGGTTCTGGCTGGGCTTCGACCAGTTCTGGTTCGCGGCGCTGATGGCGATGGTTGTGCCGGGGGCGCTGGCGTTCCTGTTCGGCTGGTTCGCATTCCGCTCCCGCGTGTCGGGGGTGTATCTGTCGATCATCACGCAAGCCATGACCTACGCCCTGATGCTGGCGTTTTTCCGCAACGAAATGGGGTTTGGCGGCAATAACGGCCTGACGGATTTCAAGGACGTTCTGGGCTTCGACCTGCAATCGGATGCGACGCGCGCCGGGCTGTTCGTGGCCAGCGCGGTGGCGTTGGTGGCGGGGCTGCTGATCGCGAAGGCCATTGCGCTCAGCCAACTGGGCAAGGTGCTGATCGGCATTCGCGACGCGGAGGACCGGACGCGGTTCCTCGGCTACCGGGTGGAGGGGTACAAGCTCTTCGTTTTCGTGGTGTCGGCCATGATGGCCGGGGTTGCGGGGGCGCTGTATACCCCACAGGTCGGGATCATCAATCCGGGGGAGTTCAGCCCCGCAAACTCCATCGAAATCGTGATCTGGGTCGCTCTGGGCGGGCGCGGCACGCTGGTCGGGGCGGCAATCGGTGCGATCTTCGTGGCGCTGGCAAAAACCTTCCTGACCGGCTGGATCCCCGAGATCTGGTTGTTCGCGCTGGGCGGTCTGTTCGTGTTCGTGACGTTGTTCATGCCCAAGGGCATTCTGGGTGTGATCGAGGACGGCTGGGGCCGCATCAGGCGACCGACCGTTCGAAAGGAGGTCACGCCATGACCGCGCAACTTTACCTGAACGGGGTGGAGCGCAGCTTCGACGGGTTCAAGGCGATCAACGGCCTGTCGCTGCACGTCACCAAGGGCGAATTGCGCGCAATCATCGGGCCGAACGGCGCGGGCAAGACCACGATGATGGACATTATCACGGGCAAGACCCGCCCCGACAAGGGTGAGGTGTTCTGGAACGAGAAGGTCGATCTGACCAAGACGGACGAAGCCGGCTCCGCCCGGCTGGGTATCGGACGGAAGTTCCAGAAACCCACGGTCATCGAAAGCCTGAGCGTTGAGGACAATATCGCGCTTGCCTTGAAAACCGACCGCTCCGTCTTCGCCACGTTGTTTGCCAGGCGAACCGCGGCACAGGAGGATCGGATTACCGAGTTGCTGGAGCTGGTGCGGCTGGTGGCGGAGCGTTCGCGCCCCGCAGCGGATCTGAGCCACGGGCAGAAACAATGGCTGGAGATCGGGATGCTGCTGGCGCAGGAGCCGGAACTGCTGCTGGTGGACGAACCCGCCGCCGGCATGACCGATGACGAGACGATGCGCACCGCCGAATTGCTGCGCGGTCTGGCGGGGGAGCATACCGTCATCGTCGTCGAACATGATATGGAGTTCGTCCGCGCGCTGGACTGCAAGGTGACGGTTCTGCATCAGGGCCGTGTGCTGGCGGAGGGGTCCATTGATCATGTCTCCGCCAATCCCGAAGTCGTCGAAGTCTATCTGGGGCGCTGATATGTTGAACGTAGACAAGATCGACCTGCATTATGGCGCGGCACAGGCGTTGCGCGGCGTCAGCCTGACCGCGACGCCGGGGCGGGTAATGACCGTTCTGGGCCGCAACGGTGTGGGCAAGACGACTTTGTTGCGGGCGATCGCGGGGCGAAATGCCGTCTCCGCCGGGACGATCCGGTTCAAGGGGCAGGACGTGACCCGCACCAGATCCGAGGCCCGGGCCCGCAGCGGCATCGCCATGGTGCCGCAAGGGCGCGAAATTTTCCCGCTGCTCAGCGTGAAGGAGAACCTCGAAACGGGTTATGCGCGTCTGCCACGCAGGGACCGCAGCATCCCCGAGGATGTGTTCGAGTTGTTTCCCGTGCTCAAGGACATGCTGGGCCGTCGCGGCGGCGATCTGTCCGGGGGGCAGCAACAACAGCTTGCCATCGGGCGGGCGCTGGTGATGCGGCCCGACCTTCTGGTTCTGGACGAACCGACGGAGGGGATCCAGCCCTCGATCATCAAGGATATCGGACGGGCCATCACATATCTTCGCGCAAAGGGCGACATGGCCATCGTGCTGGTCGAGCAATATTTCGAGTTCGCCCGCGATCTGGCCGACGATTACGTCGTGATGGACCGGGGGGAAATCACGCTGGCAGGTGCCGCCGCCGATATGGATGAGGATGAGGTTCTGCGCCGCATCGCCGTGTGATGGGCGCGAAAGCGGGCTGACAAAACGGCTCGACCTTGTCACAGTGCCAAAAAACGAACCACCAAAAAACGAACCCGGGCGAGGAACAGATTCATGACCATCAGAACTCTCATCACGGCTGGCACGCTTGCAGCGTTGAGCGCGACCACAGCCCTTGCCGATGTAAAGGTCGGCATGATCACCACCCTTTCGGGCGGCGGTGCGGGGCTGGGCATCGACGTGCGGGACGGTTTCATGCTGGCGGTCGAACAGTCGGGTCGTGACGATATCGAAGTCATCATCGAGGACGACCAGCGCAAACCGGATGTCGCGGTGCAGCTGGCCGACCGGATGATCCAGTCCGAACAGGTCGATATCCTGACGGGCATCGTCTGGTCCAACCTCGCCATGGCGGTGGTGCCTTCGGCGGTGGCGCAGGGCAAGTTCTACCTGTCGCCCAATGCGGGGCCTTCGGCACTGGCCGGACGGGGCTGCGACCCGAATTATTTCAACATCGCCTGGCAGAACGACAACCTGCATGAGGCCGCTGGCGCATATGCCAACGATGCGGGATATACGAACAGCTTCATCCTGGCACCGAACTATCCTGCCGGTCAGGATGCGTTGATGGGGTACAAGCGCATGTATGATGGCGAACTGGGAGGCGAGATCTACACGCAGCTTGGTCAGACCGATTATGCGGCGGAAATCGCGCAGATCCGCGCCTCGGATGCGGACAGCGTGTTCTTCTTCCTGCCCGGCGGCATGGGGATTTCGTTCCTGAAACAATACGCGGACAGCGGCGTCGATCTGCCGGTGGTCGGGCCCGCGTTCAGCTTTGACCAGGGCATATTGCAAGCGGTGGGCGCGGCGGCGCTGGGCGTGCACAACACCTCGCAATGGAGCAAGGACCTCGACAACCCGACCAATGTCGCCTTTGTCGAGAGTTTTCAGGCGGAATTCGGCCGTCTGCCTTCGCTTTATGCCAGTCAGGGGTTCGACACGGCGAACCTGATGATTTCAGCGATGGAAGTCGCTGACGTCGACGATCAGGATGCGTTCCGCGCAGCACTTGAGGCCGCCGATTTCGACAGCACGCGCGGCGATTTCGCGTTCGGACCGAACCACCATCCCGTGCAGGACATCCATGTGCGAAAGGTCGTGCAGGAGGGGGACGTCTTCACCAATGTCATCGTCGCCACCGCCCTGACGGATCATGCGGATGTCTACGCGGCGGAATGCCAGTTTTGATCTGATGCCGTATCGGGCCTGATCGCAGGCCCGTTCAACTGGAGTTCTGCATGTCGATGATCCTGTTGATCGAACAGGTCCTGAACGGGCTTCAGTTCGGTGTGATGCTGTTCGTTATGGCGGCTGGCCTGACATTGGTGTTCGGGGTGATGGGGCTGATCAATCTGGCCCACGGATCGCTGTACATGATCGGCGCCTTCGCGGCGGCGACTGTGGCGGGGATGACGGGATCATTCCTGCTGGCGTTGGCGGCCAGTCTGGCTGCGGCGGCCGCGGCGGGCGCGATTGTGGAGGTCGTGGTGATCCGCAGGCTCTATGCCCGCGATCACCTCGATCAGGTGCTGGCGACCTTCGCCTTGATTCTGATCTTTTCCGAAGGCACCCGCTGGCTGTTCGGATCGTTTCCGCTGTTTCTGGACGTGCCAGACTGGTTGCGCGGGCCGGTCAGTCTGCCCGGTGGTATCCTGTACCCGGCGTACAGGCTGGCCATTATCGGGGTCGGACTGGCCGTCGCGCTGGGATTGTGGGCGTTGATCGCGCGCACGCGTCTGGGCATCCGCATCCGCGCGGGTGAGAGTGATCGGGAGATGATCGCCGCATTGGGGGTCGATATCTCGAAGCTGTACACGCTGGTTTTCGCGCTGGGGGCCGCCCTGGCCGGATTGGCCGGGGCGCTGGTCGGCGCAATCCAGTCGGTGCAGGTCGGAATGGGGGAACCTGTGATGATCCTCGCCTTCGTCGTGATCGTGATCGGAGGCATCGGCTCGATCAAGGGGGCCTTGGTCGCATCATTGCTGGTCGGGGTCACGGATACGCTAGGTGGGGTTCTGCTGCCTGTTGCCTTCGCCCAGATCATGCAGCCGTCGAACGCCATGCTTGTCGGATCGGCTCTGGCCTCCATGCTGATCTACATCCTGATGGCGGTCGTGCTGGTGGTGCGACCCTCCGGCCTGTATGGGGCGCGGGCATGATCGCGGAAAAACACCTCAACTGGCTGATCGCGGCAGTGCTGCTGGCCGTGCCGGTCGCGGCATGGCTGGCGGGCGAGGTCTACACCGTGACGCTGGCGACGCGGGTGGCTGTGCTGGCCCTGGCCGGCGTCGGGCTGAACCTGGCGCTCGGCTCCGGCGGGCTGGTCAGCCTGGGCCATGCCGCATTCTTCGGTGCGGGGGGCTATGCGATGGGCATTCTGGCCAGTCACGCGCAAAGCTATCAACCGCTGATGGAGTGGCCCTTTCTGATCGAGGGCACGAAATCCATGCCGGTGATCTGGCTGGTCGCGATTGCATCCGGCGCAATATCGGCGCTGGCGATCGGAGTGCTGAGCCTGCGCACCTCGGGCGTGTACTTCATCATGATCACACTCGCCTTTGGTCAGATGTTCTACTATTTCGCGATCTCGTGGCCTGCCTATGGTGGTGAGGACGGGTTGAGCATCTATGTGCGCAACGGCTTTCCGGGGCTCAATACGCTGCAACCGATCCAGTATTTCGTCTTGTGCTATGCCTTGCTGATCGGGGTTCTGGTGCTGTGCGCGCGAATCAACGCCTCACCCTTCGGTCTGGCGTTGAATGCGGTGCGGCAAAGCGCCCAACGGGTGGAGACGGTCGGCCTGTCGCCCCTTCGCCTGCGCCTGACTGCGTTCGTCCTGTCCGGCGCGATCACCGCGTTGGCCGGGGCCCTGTTTGCCGACCTCAACCGGTTCGTCAGCCCGACGATGTTCAGCTGGCAAACCAGTGGGGAGATCATGGTCTTCGTCATTCTGGGGGGTGTCGGGCGACTATATGGCCCGGTGATCGGCGCTGCGGTGTTCATCATGCTCGAACACTGGCTGGGGGGCATCAGCGAGTATTGGCAGCTGTTTCTGGGCGTACTGTTGCTGGGCGTCGTCCTGTTCGCACGGGGCGGATTGATCGGCCTGTTCGCCCGGCGGAGGGTCGGGCATGGCTGATCCGGTTCTGGAGTTGCGGGAGGTCTGCAAGAGCTTTGGTGCCCTGAAGGCGAGCGACCACGTTTCACTCGACCTGAGGGCCGGTGAAATCCATGCCTTGATCGGGCCGAACGGGGCCGGAAAATCGACCCTGATCGCTCAGATCGCAGGCAGTCTGGCACCGGACAGCGGGTCGATCCACTTCGATGGACAAGATGTGACCCATCTGGGGCCGAGCGCACGGGCACGGCTGGGGCTGGCACGCTCGTTCCAGATCAGCGCCGTCGTGCCGGGATTTACCGTGGCGCAGAATATCCTGCTGGCGGTTCAGGCGCGTGCGGGGCGCAGCTATACGATGTGGCGCAAGGCCGACGATATGGCCAGCGATCAGGTGGCGCGTTGGGCCGATATGGTGGGTCTGTCCGACAGGCTGGGCGCCGCCGCCTCCGATATCGCACATGGGGAGCGTCGGCGCCTTGAAATCGCGATGGCGCTGGCGATGCAGCCCAAGGTCTTCGTTCTGGACGAACCGATGGCCGGAATGGGGACGGAGGGTGTCAGCGCCATGACATCGCTCCTCGACCCGTTGCGGTTGCAGGCTCCTATTTTGCTGGTGGAGCACGACATGCAGGCGGTCTTCGCGCTTGCCGATCGGGTCAGTGTATTGGTCTACGGCCGTGTTATCGCCACCGGCACCGTCGCGCAAATTCGGCGCGATCCCCTGGTGCGGCAGGCCTATCTGGGGGATGAAGCGTGAGCTTGCTCGAAGTGTGTGATCTCAAGGCGTCCTATGGCGGTTCACCGGCCCTGTTCGGCGTTGACCTCAGCGTGGAGGAAGGCGAGGTCGTCGCCCTGATGGGCCGCAATGGCATGGGCAAGAGCACGACGATACGCTGTATCTGCCGGATGATGCCGATAGATGCCGGAACGCTCAGCTTCGCTGGTCAGGATGTGCGATCGCTGCCCTCCCATGCGGTTGCCCGGCTCGGCATCGGTCTGGTTCCGGAGGGGCGGCGATGTTTCCCCAATCTGAGCGTTCGCGAAAACCTGATTGCCGCAGCCCGGCCCGGGCATTGGGACGCGGCACGGATCGCCACGCTGTTTCCCCGGCTGGCCGAACGCTCGGGTCAGAGCGCGGCCACCCTCTCGGGCGGGGAGCAGCAGATGCTGGCCATCGGGCGCGCGCTGATGACCAACCCGCGTTTGTTGATCCTGGATGAGGCGACGGAGGGGCTGGCCCCTCTGGTTCGGCAGGAGATTCGCGAGGTGATCGCAGGTTTGAGCGGACAGAGCGGCCTGTCTATCCTCATCGTGGACAAGTCGCTTCGCGAACTGTCGCATATCGCCCGGCGCGTGGTTATATTGGAGCGGGGGCGCAGCGTCCTGAACGATGCGATATCCGCAGTGACCCCACAGGTGGCTGACCGATATCTGGGCGTATAGGCTGGGCGGCTGGCAGCGAACCTGTCCGAGCGATTTCTACTTTCAACGGCGGTGAGAGGAGGCGGCGAGGGGATCTGCCCCGACCGTTCCACTAGGGGTGAAAACGTTGTTCGTGCGGACGATCAGATGTGCCTTTCCGTGGGGGAAAGACATTTTGCAAACTGTGCCGATAGCGTGCGTATTTGTACCGACGCTGCGGGACAACTGAATTAATTGTCAGTCATCGCAAGGCGGATTTGGCTGTCCCAATATACTGAAGCTTAAACGGCCTAAGTATATGCCATCGCCTCGATAAATGACCTTGCCCCCCTCCGACGTCCCCGGGGTGCTCGGTTTCGCCGGAACACGGGTACGCCCCCCATTCGTGTTCCGGCATTACACCCTGAACGTTGCTCACAACACATCGATATCTCCCATGTCGTGAGCATGCTGGATCAATCTGTCAGGTTCGAAAAAAGTAATGCAGCCCCGCCGTGTGCCGATAACGCCCATTTGGGCCAGGACGCTCAACTCACGGCTGACGGCCTCACGGTTTGCGCCGACCTGCGCGGCGATCTCGGCATGGGTTGGGGCGGGGCGCAGTTCGCCGCCCTCGACCAGAACGCTTTGTTCCAGCCCCGCACGCACCAGAAACAATGTCAGACGATCCGCCAGCTTCAGTGCCGTCAATTCGAAGCTGCGCTGCGTCAGGTTTCGCACCTTCTCAACCATATCGCCCAGCAGGACCTGTGCCACACCCGGTTGATCCCGTATCAGGGCGCGCAAAGTCCTGGCGGGCAGGCGTGCCAATTCCGCCGGGGTGCGGGCGAAGATGCTGGCAGATCGTTCGCCGCCGCCGATTGCGGCGATTTCTCCGAAATAGGTGCCGCGCTGCATCTCGCCCAGGGCGACTTCACGACCACGCCCGGAAATCAGGATGGCCGTCAGTTGACCGCTCAACACCAGATAGAAGTCATCGGATTTGTCCAGGTGTTGCACCACCAGTTCACCACGCTCCGGCCGCACGATATCGACGCGGTTCGCCAGGTCAGACAATGCATCGGCGTCGAGTGATGCGAATATATCGAACTCCGCCAGTGATGACGGCAGATCACAACGCTTTATCATGGTCATCCCCTTTGTCCTTTTGGCAGACTGGTACTATTGCAGTGAACACGATTATCTGCCCGCGACGCGGTTAGTTAGGACAAAGCTGATGACACTAGCAAGTAAAACGAAGGTTTTGATCCTGGGGGGCGGATGCGGCGGCGTTGCTGCGGCCTATACGCTTGGCGCGACGCCCGAACGGCGCGAGACCTTCGATGTCACGCTGTGTTCGCAAGGGTGGCGGATCGGCGGTAAGGGGGCCAGCGGACGCAATGCCGCCGATCACCAGCGGATAGAGGAACACGGCCTGCATCTGTTCCTCGGGTTTTACCGAACGGCCTTCACGATGCTGCGCGATGCCTATGCCCAATTGAACGGTGTGCAAGACGGGGTGTTCCCCTCGGTTGAGGAGGCGTTCACCCCCCAGCACCACGTTACGTTATGGGCGGCCCCTGGCGATGGCGGGGGCGCGGGGTGGAAGGATTACACCCTGATGGCCCCCCGATGGCCCGGCCTGCCATGGGATGCGGACGAGGACGATTTGCGCCAGGCCCCCGACAGGCTGGCCGAACTGATGCGGATCGAGGCCGCGCATGTCGGCGCGGACCGTTTGCGCACCCCACTTGATCCCGACCGACATGCCCATGCGAAGCCCGAGGAGCGGGAGAGCCTGTTCGCCTGGTTCCTGGACGAGTTGCACGACATGGATTGGTCGCTGGGCTGGCACGTGTTCAGGGACCTGCTCGAAATCGGGGGTGCGGTGTTGCGAGGGTATTTCGCGGACGTGTTGCCGCATGGCTGGAATGCCTGGCATCGAATTGACCATCTGGACTTTCGCGCCTGGCTGATGATGCACGGGGCCAATGCCTCCGCTGCGTGGTCCGAGACGATCCGCGTCATCTACGATCTGGCCTTTGCGTATCGGGGCGGGGACGGGGACGATCTCTCCGACGCGGATATCGCTGCGGGCGCATGTCTCAAGCTGATCCTCGATCTGGTGGCGGGCTATCGGGGTGCGCCGATGTGGCGCATGAACGCCGGGATGGGCGACACGGTCTTTACCCCGCTGGTGAAATGCATTGCACGGCAAGGTGGCAAGATCAGGCTGTTCCAACGGGTCAGGGAGATCGAATTCGACGGTGACCGGGTCGTGCGGGTGCGCATGTCGGTTCAGGCCGCGCTGGCCGGGCAGGGCTATGATCCGTTCGTGCGGGTCAACGGGCTGGATTGTTGGCCCAGTGCGCCGCTTTGGGATCAGCTCTCCGCTGACACGCCGCGTGTGAACTTCGAGGATGCGTGGACGCATGTTTCGATCGCGGAGCATGTGCTGGAGGTGGGGCGCGATTTCGATCACATCATTCTGGCGATTCCCCCCGCCGCGGCCGCACCGCTGACCGCCGGGCTGGCGCGTACCAACCCCGATTGGGCGTGCATGTTGAACACGGTCGGCAGCGCGTCGGTCGCCACGCATTCCGTCCAGCTATGGCTGGACCGAACCACGGTGGAGGCCGGGTGGGCCGAGAGTGTGGAGCCGGTGTCCGGCGCCTGTGCGCCGCCCCTGGGAACGTGGGCCGACATGACACATCTGATTGCCCATGAAACATGGCCATCGGGACAGGCGAAAAGCTGTCAGTATCTGGTCAGCGTCACGGAACTGCCGCCTGACCTGCCACCGATCACGGTCGAGGCGCCACATGTGCAGATCGAGGCGAACACGGCGGGGCAGGCCTTTACCCAAATGTGGCTGAACGCGAATGCCCATATCCTGTGGCCCGGGATCGCGGCACCGGGCGCGTTCGACCGGCAGCGGATCGTCAGCACCTACGACCACGTCAATATCTCACCCAGCGAGCGTTATGTCCGCACCCCTCCCGGCAGTGTGGTGGATCGTTTGCCGCCCGATTGGGACGGCGTGCGAAACATGAGCCTGGCCGGGGACTGGACGATCACCTCGATCAATGGCGGCTCGGCGGAGGCCGCACTGGAAAGCGGCAAGACGGCAGCCGATGCGTTGGCCCGTGCCGCAGGGGTGGCGTGACCAGACGCCTCAGCCCGGTGCCTGCCACAGCGTCTTTCCGTTGCGGGTGGTGAAATCGAAGTTCACCCAGAACGCGAAGCGCGCCTGCGTGGTCAGCAGATCGCCGTCCCGCGTACCGGACAGGCCCAGATCGCGGGCGATCTGGTGGCTCTCGCAATCGCGGATCGTACAGGCCCACTGACCCGGCATCAGTCCGCCACGATGCACGGCGTCCAGATGTGCGGGACTTTCCGTGATTGCCTGATAGCAGGCCTTGGTCCAGTCCTCCGCCGCGCGAAATTGCTTGAGGTTCACGACAGGCACGATGAAATCGAACGCGAGCTTGCCGATATCCCACACGAAGGCCGCGCCCTCCACCATGGTTTCCAGAAGACCTTGCGGGTGGCGCATCTGGTCCATGATAACGTTGAGCATACCGCCGATGTCCTGAAAGTCATCGCGCCAGGGGCCGTGCACGTCGGTGCCGGTGAGGGTGATCAGCTCCGCATTCTCAACCGCGCGGGTGGTGTCGGCGAATGTCGGAAAGATGGTGGTGCGCGCGACGAACCTGTCACCGGGATCGGTGACGAGCTGAATATCGCCCAGCGTCTTCCGGTATCCCCAGATTTCGCGCCCGACGACCAGCCCGGTATCGACGTTGATAAACAGATACGGCACCCAGAAGGTCAGCCGGGGAAAGATTTGTCCCTCGCGATATTCCCACAAGGGGACCCAGAACATCGCTTCCCTGTCGCCCTGCACGCCGATGGTCTGTGACAGGGATGTCGCGGCGGCCACCTCCAGAAAGGTCAGAAGGACGGTGTCGCCGACCGTCTCGTATCGCAGTTCTGGGGCGCAGGCGGCATTGAGCTGACTGTCCACAAAGGCCTGAACGCTGGTCGATTCCGCCTCGAGAGCGAAGGCATACGAGGTTGTCCCCTCCAGCCGCAGGGGCTGTGGAAAGCAGATCTCGCCGTGCCCCAGACGGTCCACGTAATCCGGCATCTTGCTGGTATCGGTCATGTCATATCCTCACAGGTAATCTTCGCCGATGACGACGCGCGGTTGGCCGCTGATCGCGCGACTGGCCTGCATACCGCTCATCACGGCGGATTCGACGCAGGTGGTGTTCAGTCCCGTGCGGATATGACATCCGGCAAGGAACAGGTTGTCGAAACCGCTGCCATCTGCGGGCAGACGGTATTGCACCTGTCCGGCCGCCGCCCCGACGCAGCATTCGGAGGGGTCGATATTGGCGCGAACATAGACCTGTTCCGGCGACAGAGGTTCAGGCGGGCGGGCGCACCATGCGGTGGTGCCGTAATCGTCGATCCATTGGGTAAATTGCGCGGCAACGTCGGCATATGCCACGGCCTGCGCATCCGTATGTGCAGGCGCGCTATACGCGGTAGAGGCATAGGCACCGCAGAAATAATGGATGGATCCGGTCCCGCCCTCGACCGGCAAAAGCTGGCTCATGTCGGACCAGATATCGAACCGCTCAGGCCCCGCGACGGTGGCGGGGCGATCGTCCCAGCCCAGTTCGCTGGTGGTCTGCGGCAGCCAGACCTGTGCTGCCAGCGTCGGGACCAGCCCGGTATTTTCGACCATATCCGCGAAGGGCCCGCGCTGTGCGATCAATTCCCGCGCCAGACCGGGTTCGTCCGGGTTGAGCGGCTTGTACCCGCCCATTGCGATGCCGAGGATCACCTTGTCGAAATCCCGGCCCCTCTTCAGGATGACCTCCTCCGTCGGATAGGGGGGGGACCAGTGGTTTTCGAAATCGACGCCAGCTTTGGCCAGTGCCTCGCCGTTCTCGATCTGATCCCAATAGGGATGCGCGGGCCAGGTGGGCACGCCGTTGATGATTTTGGTTGGCTGGTAGTCGCCCAAGATCCGCGCCTGCCGTGCCATAGTGATACGGGCGATGGAGTTTTCGGCGGCGTCCAGATGCAGGCCTGTCGTCTTGTGAAAGAAGTTCACCTTTACCCCCCGCGCGCGCAGGACGTCATATATCGGGGCGACGACCACCTCCGCCATGCCGGCCTTGACCGTGAACATCACCGATTCCTTGTAGGTGGTGATGATCCGCAGGATCACCCGCAGCGCCGTTCCTGTGCCCACGGACGGGCGATTGTGGTCGCCCTCAAGATACCAGAAACAGCAATCATAAATCGCCCGCACAGGTGATGTGGTCTCGACGATCTCCGGGTCGGCACCGTGATTCTTGAGCCACTGGCGAAACTCGATCTCGTTCAGGTCTTCCAGGCTCTTGCCGCAAATCAGCACGTCCCAGGTGATGCCTGCGGCGAAGGTCGCCCCCAGATGCAGAAGATCCCTGAACAGATCGCCCAGCGGCAGGCTGCGCTGTCTTCTCGGGCGGAAAGACTCTCGAACCTCACGCAGATGTACCAGCGCCTCGGTATCGGAGCCCTCGGGCGCCTCGATCTTTTGCGCGGCGCAGCACAGATCGACGTCCTCTCTGGCCACAGCGCTATGTGTCGGATCGGTCTCGTCCTCGAAGGTGGCATGCAGAAGTTGTTTGAGCAGGGAGGCAAGTTGACTGAGCATTCCACGGATCGACAGGTTCAACTCCCCCGAGCCACGCTCATCGCTATTCGTCGGCCATTCGATATTGCAGAAATCCCAGGAGCCGTCGGATGATTGCGTCCATAACGGGGTGAAGTTCTGTGGTTCGAACGCATCGAGACCCGTTTGAAACGGGCAGTTTTCCGGGCGGTCCCATTCGGCATATATCTCACGCAGCATCGACCAGGCATTGTCGTAGCAGCCGAACCAGAAATGCAGGCCGTGTTCCAGAATGCGGTTGTGCTCGTCGCGGCCCGTGGCGCATTTCCCGCCGAGCCGCCAACCCATCTGCCAGATCTCCACATCGTATCGCCGCCGGAGTTCGGGCGTGGCGCTCAGATGCCATGCTGCGGTCAATGCGCCGAATCCTCCCCCAAGGATCGCGATCTTCTCTTTCTCCATGCGGATGCCCTCAGGGATCTTGCAGCCAGACCGGAATGGGCCGACCGACAGCTTCGGTAAAGTTCGTGAAGACCTCGGCATCGCTGACGAGGTGCATTTGTCGTGCCAATCTGGCAGCGTCGGCCAGCATTTCAGTGCGTTTCGATATGTTCGTCTGGTCGAAGGCGCTGTGGAACATGGCGGCTGGTTTCGCGACGGGCATCTTCAGCGCGAACCGGCGCAAGACCTTGCGCGCACGCGCCGCCGCAGGCGCATCGTCCAGCAGGGTCGTGGCACAACACAGCCAACGCAACGCATTGCACAGATGCCACGCGCCCGGTGGGCTCTTCTCCGCTATATCCAGCGCAAGGTGGGCGCGCTGGCGGGCCAGCGCCGTCTCACCCATAAGGACATCGGCCAGCGCCAGCGTACACAATGCAAATGTCTCGTCCGCCTTGTTAAGCTGTGGATGTGCGACCAGTCCCGCCAGCGCCTTGTGTGCCTCGATCGGGACGGGTTCTCCACCGGACAGCGCGGCACCGATCCGGGCTGTCTTGACCCAGACACGGATCTGGGCGCTGACACGGCTGTCCAAACCGGATTCCAGTTCGCCCAAGGCGGGATCGTCGCTGCGCAATTTCCCCCGGGTGAGGCGCGAATGAATGTCTGTCGCGACGCTCTGCCGCCAGCGACCGCGCGCGCCCAGTTCACCGTACAGCCGGATCGCCTCGCGGGCCGCCGGATCGGCGCGAAGCCAGTCGCCCCGGCCTGAATACAGGACCAGCGCGACCAGTGACGTAAAGGCCCTGTCATGCGGATCGCCCCCGGCCAAGGCGGTGCGTTTGGCATGTCCGGCATAGGTGTCCGCGAGTTTCGGCAACCGGCTCGTCTCGAACCCGATGGATAGTGCGGTATAGCCCGCGACCATTTCGCGCGTCAGCCCGACCCGTTCCGCTATGTTGAGCGATTTCAGCGTGTGCAGCAGAACGTCGCCCAACTCGCCTTCGAAATAGGCGATTTCGGCCAGATCCTTGTGCGCGCTCGCGGCCATTGCGGCATAGGGGATCGTTGCGGGTGTCGCGCGCCCTCTGACCCGGTGCAGCACCTGCCGGGCAAGCGCGGGAAAGAGTTGCAGCGTCTTGATCACCACGCTGCGCGATTGCGGATGCCCCATGGCGGTCAGCGCCTCGGACAAGCGGGCCTCGGCCATTCGCAACTCGACCGCCTCCAACGCGGCGGAGCCTTCGGTCATCAACAGTTCGATCCTGCGGCGCATCGGAAGGGTCATTCCGTTGCGCCGCGCGATCAGACGCGCGTGCGAGGCGTGGGCGATGGCCTCGTCATGGGCGAACAGGGCGCTTGCATTCCGGGCAAGGCGTTCATGGCAGGCGAAGGCCTTCTCCGCCTGATCCGCCCCGGCCCAGTGACGGGCCGCATCGGCGAGGTCGTCCTGCCCGCACCGTTCGGCCAGATGTCGGTGCAGCCTGCGCCGCGCGGCGAAGGGGAGGGCGCTGTAGGACACCTCCCGCACCAGATCGTCGCGAAAGGCGAACTGGCCGGGCTCGGCTTCCCGCAGAAACTCCCGCTGCAACAGTGAGGCAAGCGCGTCTTCGATAGGTGTAAGAGGGGGGGCGTCCGGCAGGGCGGCGATGGCGGGAGGGCTGAACGGCTGTCCCAACAGGCTGGCAATCGACAGGACCTGTCGTTCCACCGGGTCGCATGTGTCGAGCCGGGTCGCCGCGAGTTCGCGCAGCGTCGCGGGCGACATGCTGCGCAGTTCCGGGTCCGCAGGCTCTGCCGTTGGCAGTCGCAATGCGCCGCCGCTCATCCTCAGCCGCCCGCTTTCGCTCAGATCGCGAACGAGTTCCCTTAGGAACAGGGGGTTGCCGCCGCTGCGCCGAAACAGATCCCGCACGGTATCGGGTTCGCATGCGGGCGCGTTCATCAGGCGGCAAATTGCGCGGTCGACGCCGTCCAGGTCGAGAGGTTCGATTGCGAAGCCCCCCTCGGACAGTGGAGCCGTCTCGTCGGTGCGGACCGCAATCACCACCCGCACCCCGTCACGTGCGACACGTTCCAGCATCGCGGCGGAACTTCGGTCGAGGCACTGCGCATCGTCCAGAGCGATCAGCAAAGGCGGCAGGTTGGCCAGATCATGCAGGATCAGCTGGCTCAGGGCGGATTCCAGCAGGGATTGTTGTGGCTCCCCGCTTGGGACGGGCGCTTGCGCCACGGTCGGTGGGGCGAGCAGCTCACGCAGTGGGACGAACTGCCGCAAGGCCGTGATCTGGGATGCCGTAAACTGCGGCGGATCGTCAAAGGATGACACCAGCTCCGCCGCGATCCGCGCGATGCCGTCATATGCCAGTTGTGCCCCGTCGGGACGCAGGGCCGGACGGACGACACGCCAGCCGGTGGCCTGTGCGATGGCGTAGAGCTGGCGCATATGCTCCGATCGTCCGATCCCCCTGGGTCCGCTGAGGACATGAACCGGGTGCGGCAATCGCGGGTCCGTCAGCCAATGGCTCAACGGTGAGGTGAGCGACAGGTCGTTCGCGGGCGACATATCCCGGATCCGGGCAATGGCTACGGGATCGGACCAGCCCTTTACCGAGAGAGGCGGCAGCGGCTGGGTGTCGATTGCAACGCCCGCACGCTCCGCTGTTGCTGCATCGACCAGAGGCGCGTCCGTCGCGGCCTGCATCAAACCGGTGGCGAGGGAACTGGGCCATCCGATGGCCGACACGGTTCGCGTGGTGCGTGTTCCATGACGGGTCAGGAACATCCGGCCATCGGCCACACCCACCGGACATCCGAGCTTCGGATCCGCCATGATGGAGACAGCAGCCCGCATCGCGCGCAATTCGCGCCCCGATGGCCCAAGCGGTGGCAGGCCAAACACGATGTGCAGCACCGTGCCTTTCTCCTCGGCCATCATGTTGACGGGAACGCCGGCCCAGGGCTCGATATGGCGGAAAATCCGGCCGAGGCGCTCGGCAACCTGATCCGCGCGATATTCTTCGGCATGGGCGCCAGCCGTCAGATCGCATGACAGAACCGTCAGATCGCGAAACGTCGATGTGCCGTTCTCACCGGTGATCCGGGTCCAGACGCGGGTCAGCGGTGTCCGGTCATGTCGGGGCGCAACGCGGGTCTGGTCCTGCTCGCCAGCAGAGGGGCGGCGGGATCTGCTCGATATGGTCGCGCCGGGTGCCGCGCTGGAGTTCAGACGTGCGGCGGTCGCTGCCGCAGGACCCGTTGCCAGCCAGATCTCGTCCGTGCCGACATGGGTGTAACGGTCGATACCGGCACGGCCGGAGGCGACGCTGATGCGGCATCGTATCTGATCGGGCAATTCGCTGTGGATGATCCGTGCGGTGTCATGCGCGGTAATGTCCATTCCGGCGCCGGGCCAGACCGCCATGACGGCGTCACCCGCGAACCCGGCGATCAATCCTCCCCTAGCTTCGACGGTTCGGATGATCGTGCCGAAGAACGTTTCCAGAACAGAGGATAGGATTTCCGCACCCTGCGGGCCCTGCTTCGACAGGTTCGCGGCCAAACCCGAAAACCCGACAAGATCGGCCTGCAGGACGGTTGCAGCGTCCCACATGATGCTGAATGTTTCTACATCGTCATGCTTTTGTAGATCCGAACCGTCCATTGGTATCCACCGCATCTGCCCCCTGTGCGCGATTCACGTCCCTGACGTTCCGGTGCACCTCTCGACCGATAGCAGAAAAGCGCCGTTCATGTATGCAAAATGCGAACATCGTCTCTGGCGGGAATGTCACGTGACAGTCGTGTAGCGGAGGTATTCAATCGGGCAACCAGTCACTTTCGCGAAAGGCATTCACATGACCGCAACATTCAACATCAGCCGGCGGACCCTTTTGGCCAGCGCAGGTGCGCTGGTGGTCCTGCATCCCTTTTCGGCCATGGCGCAGGGGCGTCAGGCGCATTTGCGCATCATGTCTACGACAGATTTGCATGTGCATGTGTACCCTTACGACTATTACGCGGATCGGCAGGTGGACACGGTCGGCCTCGCCCGGACGGCCAGCCTGATCGAGGGCATTCGCGCCGAGGCGACGAACACCGTTCTGGTGGACAACGGCGATTTCTTGCAAGGCAATCCGATGGGCGACTATATGGCCTATGAGAAAGGCCTCTCCGAGGGGGACGTGCATCCCGTCATCATGGCGATGAACACGCTGGGCTATGACGCCGCGACGCTGGGCAATCACGAGTTCAACTACGGGCTGGATTTCCTGATGAAGGCGGTCGCCGGCGCGCAATTCCCCGTCGTGTCCGCCAATGTGGCGAAGGGTGAGCTGGGCGCGACCCCGCAGGCCGACGATCATCTGGTGCCGCCCTATACGATCGTGGAGCGTGCCGTGACCCTGGGCGACGGCACGACGGAAACGGTCAGGATCGGGCTGATCGGCCTGTTGCCACCCCAGATCATGAACTGGGATCGCCGCCATCTGGAGGGCAAGGCCAACACCCGTGACATCCTGCAAGCTGCCCGCGCCTTCGTGCCTGAAATCCGCGAACAGGGGGCCGATCTGGTGGTCGCGTTGAGCCATTCGGGCATCTCGACCGAGGCGCATACCGACGGGATGGAAAACGCCTCGCTCTACGTGGCTGGCATTGACGGGATCGACGCGGTTGTGACCGGGCACCATCACCTCGTCTTTCCGGGTGAGAATTATTCGGGCGAAGGCATCGGCCAGGACACCCTGATGGGCAAGCCTGCCGTGATGGCTGGTTTCTGGGGCAGCCATATGGGGCTGATCGACCTGATGCTGGAGCATGAGGCAGGTGAATGGCGGGTCGTGAACTCCACCACCGAGGCGCGGCCGATCTATTCCCGTGTGGAGCGTGAGGTCGAACCGCTGGTCGAAAGCTTCGAGCCGGTGCTCGCCGCCACCGCGCAGGAGCATGAGGAAACCCTCGCCTATATCCGGCGGGCCGTTGGGGAAACGGCGGCACCGCTGCATTCCTATTTCGCGCTGGTCGCGGACGATCCCTCCGTTCAGATCGTCAGCCAGGCGCAGACCTGGTATATCGAGCAGATGATGAAGGGGACGGAGTGGGAGGGCCTGCCGATCCTGTCTGCCGCTGCACCGTTCAAGGCTGGCGGTCGAGGGGGGCCGGATTACTACACCGATGTGCCGGTCGGCCCTGTCGCGATCAAGAACGTCTCGGATCTGTATCTGTACCCCAACACCGCCCGTGCCGTTCTGATTAATGGTGCAACGGTCAAGGAGTGGTTGGAGCGTTCCGCCGCGATGTTCAATCAGGTCGCGCCGGGCGCGCAGGACGCCACGCTGATCAACCCCGACATGCCCTCCTACAACTTCGACGTCATGGACGGGGTCGAGTATCAGATCGATCTCAGCCAGCCTGCGAAATATGACCGTGACGGCGCAATCGTGAACCCGGACGCCAACCGCATCGTGAACTTGACCTATCAGGGCGCGCCGATCGATCCGGCGCAGAAGTTCGTTGTGGCAACGAACAACTACCGCGCGGGAGGCGGCGGCAACTTCCCCGGTGCGGACGGATCGACGACGATCTTCGTCGGGCCGGACACCAACCGCGATGTGATCGTGCGCTATATCGTCGATCAGGGCACCATTGACCCCAAGGCAGACGCGAACTGGACCTTCGCCCCCATGCCGGACACCACCGTTCTGTTCGACACAGGCCCCGCAGGGGCGGAGCACATGAACTCGGTGACCGGCGTGAACATCGAAGCGGCCGGAGAGGGCGACGACGGCTTCGCGCGCTATCGCATCACGCTGTAAAGCACGACCTCTCGCGCGGTGCTTCTATGGATGCTCCGCGCGGGACAGCCTGCTCTGTGTGGAAATCTGGTCAAATATCGCAGAATAGCTTACTTTTGTCCTCCCGCCCGCCAGTGAGGCGGGCGGGAAAATGTAATGCTGCTATTCGTTTGTCGCTGCCTCGCCCTTGATTAGGTTCTGGAAAATCGCCAACGGACTGTTCTCGTTCTCTTCGGGAGCGGTCCTGCCAGACGCGATATTGCGGCAGGTCAGCACGGTTGAGGAGGAAAGCGTTTCACACCGTTCCAACGCCAAGGCCAACTGACCGGCATCTTCCAGCAATACGGCGGAGGAAACCCTGATCGGTTGGGCGCTATCGGGGCCATAAGCACGTTCGACCCGGGCTGCGATATTCTCGGCAAAGCGAGGGTTGCCGGTGCGTATCTCCTCCGCAGCCCAAGGGCCGGCGACATATAACCCGATGACGGCATCCTCGGGCAATCGGCGCATTGTGTCGCGCATCCGGCGTTGTTCGTCTGCCGCGAGATAGCTCATGGCGAGAGCATGCACCCCCCCCGGGTGCGGGGTGCCCGACAAAAGCCGCGAGAGGGTCCGCGCAGCTGCATCAGCGCGGTTCGAACTCACCAGGGTTCCTGCTTCGCTCTCCGCCTCGGCCAGACGCTGTAGAGCCGCGATCCCGGAGCTGTTTTTCCAGCGCGCCCACTGGGTATCATCGATTGATCGCCCTTGATACGGATCGTCACCGATATAGTCGAACAGCGCCGCTTCGCGATCCTGCGGTGATGGATGGGTTTTTGCCGCCCACAGCAGCATGTCCTGCGCTGCAAAAATCGCAGTCTGCTGCGCTAAGGCACGCAAACCCTCGCGTATGATGTTCTCATCCATCGACAGCGCGATCGCATTGGCCTGCGCTCTCAGGTTCGCCGCGTTCTGTTCGAGGATCGTCTTGCGCTCGATCTCACCACTCGCGATGTTGCTGAAAGTCGCTGGATAGGCATCTGCGCCATAGCCGGCCGCCGAATACATATCCCAAGCCAACCGATCCGCCGCTAGTTCGGTTCGGCGGCCATGCACAGTGCCCGCAATCGCGTCCGCGCTCATCTGCGCGAAGGTGGCCGCCCCGAACGCGGCGATGACGTCTTCGTCCTCGATCAGGTCCAGGCCCACCCCCAATTGCGAAACCGAATCCACAATAGCGGCCATGGTATCGATGGTGTTGTCGAACGTGGCGAAAGCATCACCACTGCCATTATGGCTCAACGCGATATGGGCCAATTCATGCGCGATCAGGAACGCGATTTCATCCTCGCTGGTGGCCTGATGCAGAGCGCCGACGGAGATGTAGATGTCGTTCGTATTGGACGCCGAGCCGTTGTAATACTCGCTGATCTGCGGATGGATCCGAACCTGTCCACCGGGCAGGCTGGCACCGGGCACATGGGGCAGGAGGGTTTGCCGTGTAGAAATCTTCATACTCAGTTCCTGCTTCTTGATTGTAATATTTTAGGAAGCTGCTGGATGAATCAAGTATGAGTGATTTTGTTCGAAGGAATTTGTGTGGATATAGACGAAAAAATTAGGTATTTCGTGACGTTACGCGAAATAAACGCGATATGATCATTTTGGATGGTAGAAGGGGTACCCTCTCATAGCGCGCGGAGGTTCTATATTTGCACATGCCCTGGTTGTCGCAGGCTTTGTACATAGAATCACAAGATGGCGTGTCGCAGGCTGGTATATGATTGGTTGGGTTAGCTGGAAGTCGAAGATTTTTCGCTCGAACACAACTCTTCGATATCAAGGGGCCTGAAGGCCTGCTTGAGAAGGTTTAGAGTCATGATTGACCTCAGGACGCTGAGCTGTTCGATTTTTCGCGGTGGCTTCGTAGTTCTCCCTCTGTCGAGAGCAACACTGCCAACGAAAATCATTCATCTGTACCGTTTGGAGCGCCCAATCCGAACTTTCCAAAGGCAGAACGCAACTGCTGGGGTAGGCAGCGTTAGCCCTTCCCCGCTGCGAACGGCTGATCAAATGCAAGGTGTGGCCGGACCTATTGGCGTTTGGTTCGCAGGCGAGGCGGCCGATTGCTCTGGGTTGCCTCGATCGAAATCGAGAGGTCGTCCGTGGATTGGGTCAAGTGCTTGGTGATCAGACTGACCGTCGTATCAATATGGGTTTCGACCAGTTTTACGCAGGTTTCGACTTTCCCCTCGATCGCGCTTTCAAAAATTTGAGCATGCTCCTTGCTGACATCGCGGTACTTGCGATTGTCCTTCAGCGCGAGGCGATGATACCGGTCGCTGTGCTGGTGGAGTTGCCGTCGGAAATCGATAAGCCACGCATTTCCGCAGTTCTGAATAAGGCAGTCGTGGAACCTGCGGTTTCGAACATGCCATTCGCTTGTCAGGTCGGTGTCCTGGCCTTCGAGCAAGCGGTCTTCGACAAGTTTTAACCTTCGATACGCGGCGAACAGATCGCCCTCCCAATTGTCGTCCCGTTGAGCGAGGGAGGACCGAAGGGCGCCGATTTCGATAATTCTGCGGGCCTCGCTGATGCTCCGAAAATCCTCAATGCTCAACTGCCGAACCCAAAACCCGCGTTGGCGCTCCGTGGTTACCAGGTTGTCGATGAGCAACCGGGACAAGGCCTCGCGCACCGTTGCGGTCGAGACGTCGAATTTGAGTCGCAGGTTGTCGACATGAAGGTGCGTGCCGGGGGGAAGGTCAAAGTTCAGGATTTGGTCCCTGAGTTCTGACTGCACGGTTTCGACGGCAGTCTTCTTTGCTGGGTTAACGTTCTGGGAAGCCATGCGAGTCCTCAGCTGAATGGGTGGGGGTGTCTTATAGCAATTGTTTTGAGGAGCCAACGAGTTATTCGATATAAGACGTTTATCAAAATTTAAAAACGTTTTTAAAGTTGACGAAACGATTATCTGCCGACATCCTCTCTCCACATTGGTTCGGTGCGGAGCTGAACGCCTTAGAGATTCAGGGGAAGACATGTTGAAATGCGAGGCCCACGACGAGCACCGATTGTTTATCGATGGCCAATACCGCTCTGCGCTTTCAGGGCGCATGTTCGAGAAGATCTCGCCGATCACCGGGTCTGTTATCGCCCAGGTTCATGAAGCAGGGCGGGAGGATGTGGACCTCGCGGTGCGGGCGGCGAAAGCGGCACTGCGCGGCCCCTGGGGCGGGCTGACCGTCGCCGAGCGTGCAAGCCTGTTGCAGGACGTGTCGCAGGCCATAAACGATCGGTTCGATGATTTTCTCGAAGCGGAGGTTGCGGATACGGGGAAGCCGCGCAGTCTTGCGCGTGCAGTGGATATTCCACGTGGCGGCGCGAATTTCTCGACCTTTGCCGATATGATCAAGAATCTCGGATCCGAGTTTTTCAAGACCGATACGCCCGATGGCGGGACGGCGATAAACTATGGCTCCTATCGGCCCAAGGGCGTGATCGGGGTCATCAGCCCATGGAACCTTCCGCTGTTGCTGATGACCTGGAAAGTCGGACCCGCGCTGGCATGCGGCAACACCGTTGTGGTCAAGCCGTCGGAAGTGACGCCGCATACTACGACGCTGCTGGGTGAGGTTATGAACGCGGTCGGTATTCCCAAGGGCGTCTATAACGTCATTCACGGGTTCGGGCCGGGATCAGCGGGTGAGTATCTGACGCAGCACCCGCTGATCGATGGGATTACGTTCACCGGAGAAACCGTGACAGGCGAAGCAATCATGACGCAGGCTGCTGTGGGATTGCGGGATGTGTCGCTGGAGCTTGGGGGAAAGAACGCCGCCATCGTATTTGCCGACGCCGATCTGGATAAAGCGGTCGCCGGAACGATGCGGTCGGTATTTTCGAATTGCGGTCAGGTATGTCTCGGCACGGAGCGGGTATATGTCGAACGGCCCGTATTCGACGAATTCGTTGCACGCCTGAAAGCGGGAGCCGAAGAGCTTGTTCTGGGCGGGCCCGATCACCCCGGTGTCGGGATGGGGCCTCTGATTTCGGCGGAACATCGCGACAAGGTTCTGTCCTACTATCAGTTGGCCGAAAAAGAGCAGGCAAACATCGTAACCGGTGGTGGCGTTCCGCAGTTCGGTGATGACCGGGATCATGGTTATTTCGTCGAGCCGACGATCTGGACGGGACTGCCCGAAACAAGCGCGCTGGTGCGCGAAGAAATTTTTGGTCCGTGTTGCCACATCAGTCCGTTCGACAGCGAGGACGAGGTGATCGCCCGGGTCAATGATAATGAATACGGCCTGGCGAGCGCGATCTGGACGCAAGATATCTCGCGGGCGCACCGGGTTGCGCCACAGATCGAGGTTGGTCTGGTGTGGGTGAACTCATGGTTCCTGCGCGACCTTCGCACCGCGTTTGGCGGCTCCAAGAAATCTGGCATCGGTCGTGAAGGCGGTGAGCACTCGCTCGAGTTCTATACCGAGCGCGCCAATATCTGCGTGAAACTGTAAGGGGGGTATCGGTGATGGCGGACCTGATACGGAAAACGACCGAGACATTGATTTCGGCGGCGTGTGACCGGCTTCCGATTGCGCCGCTGGCGGCTGATTTCGGTGACCGCGCGGATCTCGATACGGCATATGAAATTCAGGACGAAGTAACCAAAGAGGGGATACTTCGCGGGCGCCGGCCCGTTGGGCGCAAGATCGGGCTGACTTCGCTCGCTGTGCAGGCGCAGATGGGCGTGGATCAGCCTGACTACGGAATGCTGTTTGCCGACATGGAATATGCGGATGGTGCGACCATTCCCGCAGACTTGCTTATTCAACCAAAGGTTGAGGCCGAAATTGCCTTTGTTCTGGGGCAGGACTTGGCCAACGAAGATGTGACGATAGCGCAGCTCATCGGAGCCATTGATTATGCGCTTCCCGCGATCGAGATCGTCGACAGTCGGATCGTCGATTGGAAGATCGGCATATTCGACACGATCGCGGACAACGCTTCGTCGGGATTGTACGTGCTTGGCTCCCGCCCCGTGAAGCTCGCTGATTTTGACGTGCGGCTTTGCGGCATGGTGACGGAGCAGGCGGGGCAGGCGGTCAGCTTCGGTGTTGGTGCCGCGTGCATGGGAAATCCGCTGATCTCCTCGCTCTGGCTGGCGCGTCGAATGGCGCAGGTCGGGCGCCCGCTGTGCAGGGGGGATGTGATCCTTTCAGGTGCGCTCGGGCCGATGGTTGCAGCGCGTCCGGGCGATACCTTTCGAGTTTCGATCAATGGGCTTGGTGAGGTGAACACCCATTTTGCAGAAGGGAACGACACGTGAAATCCAAGGTTGCGATAATCGGTTCCGGCAATATCGGGACGGATCTGATGATCAAGATCCTGAACGGCTCGGATGAGTTGGAGATGGGCGCGATGGTCGGGATCGACCCGCAGAGCGACGGGCTCAAGCGTGCGACCGACCTTGGTATTCCCACCACCCATGAGGGCTTGGATGGTTTGCGCGCAATGCCTGAATACGCAGATATTTCCATCGTGATGGATGCGACCTCGGCGGGCGCGCATATGAAGCATCACCCTGTCTTGACCGCGGATGGAAAGCAGATCATCGACCTCACCCCGGCGGCGATCGGTCCCTTCGTCGTGCCGTCGGTAAACCTTGATGAAAACCGGGACGAGACCGCGTTGAACATGGTGACATGTGGCGGACAGGCGACGATCCCGATGGTCAACGCAGTGCGCCGCGCCACGGACCGCCTGATCTACGCTGAGATCGTGGCATCTGTGGCGTCCCTGTCGGCAGGCCCCGGAACGCGGGCGAATATCGACGAGTTCACCCAGACCACCAGCAAGGCCATCGAGAAGGTCGGAGGGGCCGAACGAGGGAAGGCCATTATCATCCTCAACCCTGCTGATCCTCCGATGCTGATGCGCGATTCAATCTTCACGCTGAGTCAGGGCGGCGACGAGGATGCGATCCGCGAAAGCGTCGCGCGCATGGTGAAAGAGGTCCAACATTATGTTCCCGGCTACCGTCTGAAACAGGACGTGCAATTCGAGAAGATCGGCAAGGACGCACCGCTGAACGTTCCGGGTGTCGGGCCTGTCTGGGGGCTCAAATCCTCGATCTTCATCGAGGTGGAGGGCAAGGCCGATTATTTTCCGTCCTATGCGGGCAATCTCGACATCATGACCTCGGCGGCCAAGGCGGCAGCAGAACACTGGGTCCGCGCCCATAACCGAAAGGGGGTTTGAGATGGCAATCACCAACAAGGACAAGCTCTATATTCAGGACGTTACCATGCGCGACGGCATGCACGCCCTGCGCCATCAGATGGGCCTCGAAGATGTCGCGAAAATCGCGGGTGCGCTTGATCGCGCAGGTGTCGATGCGATTGAGGTCACACATGGTGACGGGTTGTCGGGATCGTCGTTTACCTATGGTTTCGGCAGCCACTCTGACCTCGACTGGATCAGTGCGGCAGCGGATGCGATCGAGGCTGCGCGGATCACTGTTCTGCTGGTGCCGGGAATTGGACTGGCGGATGACCTGAAGGATGCCTACAGCGCCGGGGCGCGGTCCGTCAGGGTTGCCACCCATTGCACGGAGGCCGACGTTTCGCGTCAACACATCCGTGTCGCCCGCGATCTGGGATATGACACGGCCTGTTTCCTTATGATGGCTCATATGACCCCGCCCGAGGCGCTGGCTGAGCAAGCACTGTTGATGGAAAGTTATGGTGCCGAATGCGTCTACGTCGTGGACAGCTCCGGTGCGATGTTGCCCGGTGATGTGACCGCGCGCGTTGCTGCCCTGCGCAGCGCGTTGGACCCGAAAACAGAGGTGGGCATCCATACTCACGAAAACCTGCATCACGGCATCGCAAATGCGGTCGCGGGGGTGCGGGCCGGCGCTGTTCGTGTCGATGGCTCGCTTGCCGGACTGGGTGCCGGTGCGGGCAACGCGCCTATCGAGGCGATGGTTGCTGTCTTTGACCGGCTGGGCCTGAAAACCGGTTGCGATTTTGCGCAGCTTTCCGCCGCAGCCGACGATCTGGTGCGCCCGCTCATGGATCGACCCGTGCGGGTGGACCGTGAAAGCCTGATGCTCGGCTACGCGGGCGTTTACTCTTCCTTCCTGCGTCACGCGGAAAAGGCGGCGAAGGATTACGGGATCCCTGCCTCCGACATCCTTGTCGAACTGGGCAGACGAAAAATGATCGGCGGTCAGGAAGACATGATCGTCGATGTCGCGCTCGACCTTGTCGCGGCAGGAGGGCAGCAGCAATGACCAGTGAACTTTCCGCCGTTGCGAAACGGCTGGATCATGCAATCCAATCCGCCACGGCAACGCATCAATTGCCCGCAGACCAACAAGTCGATGCCGCAACAGGATATGCCATTCAGACAATGGGCGTGGAATTGCGTCAACAGCGCGGCGAACGGATCGTCGGCGTCAAGCTGGGACTGACCAGCCGCGCGAAAATGGAACAGGTCGGTGTTGACGAAGTGACCTGGGGGCGCCTGAGCGACGCGATGCGTCGCGAAGAGGGTGGCACGCTTGTCAAGGCCGAATTCATCCACCCGCGCGCGGAGCCAGAGATCGCCTTCGTCCTCGGCCGCCGTTTGACTGGTGATGTCAGTCTGGCGGAGGCCGCCCTGGCCATCGAGGCCGTGGCCCCAGCGATAGAAATCATCGATTCCCGGTATGAGAATTTCAAGTTCTCGCTGGGTGACGTTGTCGCGGACAATTCCTCTTCGGCGGCCTTCTTCATCGGGGGATATGCGCGGCCCGATACGGATATCGCGAATTTGGGCATGGTGCTGTCGATCAACGGACGCCCCCGCGAGGTTGGGTCTTCGGCGGCTATTCTGGGCCATCCGTTGCGCTCGCTCGTTGCGGCGGCGCGCATGACGGCGCGTGCGGGTCACGTTCTCGAACCGGGGGATATCGTGTTGGCCGGGGCCGCGACTGCCGCGGTGCCGTTGGCATCAGGGATGCAGGTCGAGGCCGAGGTCCAAAATCTCGGTCGGGTCAGATTCGATGTCAGGTAAAGGAGGCTGCTGTGCCGCTAGTTGAAGTAACGATGATCGAAGGTCGCAGTGCCGAACAGAAATCGGCCCTCATCACACAAGTGACGGACGCCGTCGAACGCGCGATTGGCGCCCCGCGCAACGCGATCAGAGTGGCGATCCGAGAGCTTCCAGCCGAGCATTGGGCGATCGGTGGCGTGTCGATTGCGGAAACACGGGCGAAGGACAGCGGCAAGAAACCAACACAATAGCCATAACTTCTGGCGTGATCGCGGCACGATGAATTTCGCCGGATCAGCATGATAATTCGTAGCGGAGCAAAGTAATGTCTGAAAATCAGGAAATCGGCAGCCAGATTACGGTGGGTGGTTTGCATACGAATTACCATGATCTGGGGGATGGTCGTCCCGTCTTTTTCATACATGGGTCCGGCCCCGGTGTTTCGGCCTGGGCAAACTGGAGGCTGAACCTCGCCCCGATCGCCGAGCGCGGGTTTCGATGCATAGCGACGGATATGCTCGGGTTCGGGTATTCCGACGCTCCGAAGGATCTGGAGTTTTCGCGCGAAATCTGGGTCGATCACTTCGCCGCATTTGTGGATGCGCAGACGAGCGATAAGATCTCCATCGTCGGGAACTCCTTCGGAGGGGCCATTGCCCTGGCCTATGCCATCCGGTTCCCGGAGCGGGTCGATCGCCTCGTCCTGATGGGGGCTGTCGGGCTCGACTTTCCGATCACCGATGAGCTGGATCGGATTTGGGGCTATAATCCGATTTCGGACGACATGTACGAGATTACGAAGACCTTCGCCTTTGATCCTTCGTTTGTCAGCAGGGAACTCGCGGAACTGCGCTATCGCGCGGCGATCCGTCCGGGGGTTATGGAATCCTACTCAGCGATGTTCCCGGAGCCTCGGCAAAACGCTCTTCGGGCGCTTGCCTCGAAGGAGGAGGATGTTGCGCAGGTGCAGGCACCTACTCTGGTCCTGCACGGGCACGATGATCGTGTCATTCCGGTGGATGTGTCCAAACGATTGTTCGACCTGTTGCCCAATGCCGAACTTCATCTGTTCCGCAAGTGCGGACATTGGACGCAAATCGAGAAAACGACCCGCTTTAATACGCTCGTCAGCGACTTCTTGAGCTGACGAGAACAAGGACGATCCGGAGGCACAACCCAAAGGTCATGTCGCATGAACGAAACAACACTCTGACGTCACGAGGAAAAAGGGCGTGCTGAACGCGCCCGACTTCAGGGAAAGCGCGTCGGAGCAGCTACTTTTCCTTGCCGATATCGCAACTGGCAAGGGTCCACATCGGGGAGGCTACATGTCTACATTTTCTATTGCCAGCACGACGGGGGAGACCATCCGCCTTGCTGGAGTGTCGAAAACCTATGAGACTGCGAGCGGACCTTTGCCCGTCTTGCGCGATATCAACCTTCAGGTCGAAGCGGGTGAATTTATCTCGTTCGTCGGGCCATCCGGCTGCGGTAAATCCACCTTGCTCAAAATTATCGCCGGACTGGTCAGCTATGACACGGGAACGGTGGAGGTTGGTGACCAGAAACCCAAGGCCGGGCGTGAGGACATCGGCTTCATGCTTCAACAGTCGGTCCTGATGCCGTGGTTGAACGTCAGCAAGAATGTGGAGCTGCCCTTCGTGATCGCGCGGCGCCAGGACGCCAGTACATCGCGGCGGGTCGAGGAATTGCTCGACCTCGTTGGCCTCTCCTCCGTCGCGTCCCTGAATTCGTGGGAGCTTTCGGGCGGTATGCAGCAGCGGGTCGCGCTCGCCCGCGCGTTGGCGCTCGATCCGGGTATCATGTTGATGGACGAACCGTTTTCGGCGCTTGATGAATTCAAGCGTGAATATCTGAACATCGAAGTTGCGCAAATGGCCGACCAACTCGGCAAGACGACCCTGCTGGTGACGCATAGCATCGGTGAAGCGGTCTTGATGTCCGATCGCATCATTGCTCTTGGCGCAAACCCCGGACGAACCGTGGGCGATATCGCCGTCGATCTGGAACGTCCGCGCCGCGCCGACATGATCGGCACCGATCAATACCAAAAAATCTGCAATGAAGTGCGGGCCGCTCTAGCGTCTGACTTGGCGGGAGAAACGCTATGACAAACTCAGTTTTCTACCGGATCGGTCTGCCGGTGCTCGTGGGGGTGGTGCTGGTCGCCACATGGCAACTCATGAGCAATTTCGGCATGATCAACGAGATCATGATCCCGTCTCCGGCCGCGATTGTCGTGGGGTTCAGCGAACTTGTGATGCGGGGATATTTCTGGGACTCGACCTGGGTCACTTTGCAAGAGACCCTATACGGCTTCGCAATCGGCGTCTCGCTCGGGTTGATCATCGGTGCATTGACGGGAACGTTTCAAACATTTCGCACCGCGTTCTATCCGTTCGTCATCGCGTTCCAGAACACGCCTCGGGTGGCGCTCGCGCCGATCTTCCTGACCTGGTTCGGGTTTGGCATCACGTCAAAGGTCGTGATGGCAGCCGTGATCTGTTTCTTTCCCGTCGTGATCAACACCGTGGCCGGCATGGCCAGCGTCGATGACAACGCGAAGATGCTGTTTCGAACGATGGGTGCGAGCAAATCCCAGACGTTTTTCCGTCTGACACTTCCCGGTGCATCGGCAATCGCATTCGCGGGTGTGAAAACCGCTCTGACATTGGCGCTGCTTGGCGCGATCGTTGCTGAATTCGTGGGCGGCTCCGTTGGTCTTGGCGTGTTGATCAAAGAACTGAACTTCCAACTCGAAGTGGCCAAGGCCTTTTCCGTCGTGCTGTTTCTGGCGGTCATCGGCCTGGTTCTCTACGGGCTGATTGAGCTGTTGGAGAGGTACTTGATTACATGGAAGCAAGATTGATGGCGGGCGTTTGGAGGGCGCTGGACAGAAGCGACTAAGTAAAAATGCCGTGACGCGCACATAAACGCGCCGCGATCACAAAAAAAGGGAGAAGACTATGACACGAAAATTCAATAAGGCGCGCACCGCCCTGCTCGGGGCTATGGCGTTGCAAATCGGCATGAGTTTCGGCGCTGTCGCTCAGGATGTGACGCCGGTGGAAATCATGCTGCCAATCCCTGAAGGCTTCGCGTTCACGCCGTTGATCGTGGCGCGTGAGCTGGGTTATTTCACTGACAATGGCGTCGAAGTATCTACTGTCGTTGCTGACGGTTCCGGATACCTCTCGCAGCAGGTCGTCGCGGGCAACAGCGATTTCGTGCTCATGGGGGCGGCCGACGCCGTGGTCGCGTTCAATCGGCGCGACGATATCCGCGTTCTGTTCTGCAATCAGGTCAAGAACGTCTACCGCATCGTTGCGCAGGCCGACACCGGTATCACGTCGATGGCGGGTCTTGAAGGCAAGGTGCTGGGCTACACCGAGGCTGGTGGCGGTGAAAGCCAGCTTGTCGCCGCCGCGATCTCCGAGGCCGGATTGGAGGTCAACAAGAACATCACCCTTCTTCCAATCGGTCCCGCAGGGCCACAATCCCTGGTTGCGCTGCAAAATGACAGGGTTCAAGCCTACAGTTCCAGCTTTCCTGACGTCGCATCACTGGCCGCGTCAGGTATCGAATGGGTCGATATCACGCCTGAAACCTACTCGAACGTGCCGGGTGCGTGCATGGTAACGACGGAGGAAGTCCTTTCCACCGACGAAGGGTTGAGTGCGGCAAAGGCTATCGCAAGCGCTTGGGTCGAGGGGCAGTATTATGCGATCGAAAACTCGCAGGCGGCATTTGATCTTGTCTGCGGCATCATCGAGTCCGCTTGTGAGAACCAGGCCGTGGCCGAGGCGTTCTATGCAGAGGCGATGAACCTGATCACGCCGCCCGAAGGGCAACGTCCGGGTGAACTCAAACTGTCCTCATGGCAGACGGTCGTGGATATCCTTGCGGCAAACGGGACGGTTTCTGCCGATCTTGATGTCTTGCCCCTGATCTCGGGCGACAATGTGCAGACTGTCATCGATGCCGCATATGCGGATCGATGACGCCGCGGCCCTGCATCGGGTAGCAACGCTATCCACCTGAGTTGAAGCCTGGCCCCGGCCGCAATGGTCGGGGTCAGCGATTGGCCAAAACCGGGACCGCGCCGACGTGGCCGATCAGATCTGCCATCGTCGCTTGCAGGGCGACCCGCCCGCTGTTAGCATTCACTCAAATCCGTTGGGGTGCCCGTTCAGGGCTGAGAGGCGCAAGCTGACCCATCGAACCTGATCCGGACAATACCGGCGGAGGGAACGGAGCATGATCTGACGCGGCGCGATACCCGTTGCCTGTAGATCTTCCTCCACCTGTCGCTGGTGGAGGCAATGAAGATGTCACACCCATCCGCAATGACGATAGCAGGCTCCGACAGTGGTGGAGGCGCCGGGATTCAGGCCGACCTCAAGACGTTTTGCGCCCTCGGGGTTTATGGGACCAGCGCCATAACCGCGATCACGGCACAGAACACGCGCGGTGTCATCGCTATCGAGCCTGTTTCCCCCCGGACGGTTTCGGCGCAGATCGCCGCCGTGCTCGACGACATTCCGCCGATGGCGATCAAGATCGGGATGCTCGGATCACCGGACATTGTGGCCGCCGTTGCCGCCGCGATCGAAGGCTATGATGGCCCGGTCATCCTCGATCCCGTCATGGTTGCAAAATCGGGGGACGCGCTATTGTCCCAAGAGGGGGAGACGGCGCTGGTTGAGCTGCTGCTTCCACGTGCGGATGTCCTGACGCCGAACCTGCCCGAGGCCGCGCGTCTGCTGGGCAGCGCGCCCGCGCAGGATCCAGCGGAGGTGGTGCGTCAGGGCAGGGCGCTGCTTGACCTTGGCGCGCGGGCGGTTGTGATGAAGGGTGGCCATGCCGAGGGGGCGACCTGCATCGACCGGCTGGTGACCGCATCGGGCGTCATCACGATGGAGCAGCCGCGCTGTATGACCCGCAACACGCACGGGACAGGATGCAGCCTGTCCTCGGCGATTGCGGCCGAACTGGCAAAGGGGGCGAATGTCGAGGCCGCCGTGCGGCGGGCACAGGTCTGGCTTCATGGCGCGATCCGCGCAGCCGACCGGCTGGACATTGGCAGCGGTCACGGCCCCGTGCATCATTTTCACGAGGTCTGGCCGTGATGAAGGCGCGTGTCATCGGTGCCGGGGTCGCAGGGCTTTGCGTCGCGACGGAACTGGTCGCGCGCGGTTGCGAGGTGACGGTCTTTGACCCTTCGCCAATGCCTGGGCCACATGCCTGTTCGTGGTGGGCTGGGGGAATGCTGGCCCCTTTCTGCGAGGGCGAAACCGCCGAGGAACCTGTCGTCCGCCTCGGCCAGAGCGCGGCAGATTGGTGGGCGCGGCAGGGCGTGAGCGTGGAGCGGCGGGGCACGCTGGTGCTGACCCTGCGGCGCGATCGGCGGGAACTGGACCGCTTCGCCCGGCGCGTGGCGGAGCATGAGACGCTCGACAGCGCCGGGCTGGCCGCGCTGGAACCTGACCTTGAGGGGCGTTTCGATCGCGCCTTGCATGTGGCAGGGGAGGCGCATCTCGACCCGCGCGCGGCGTTGCGCCATCTTCGCGCCCGGTTGGAGCACGCTGGCGTTGCCTTCGTGGCTGAGCCGGGCCACGCGAAAGGGCTAACCTTCGATTGTCGCGGCCTCGCCGCGCGCGATAACCTCAAGGATCTGCGCGGGGTAAAGGGTGAGATGGCCGTTCTGCGCAGCGCCGATATTCGCTTGACGCGCCCGGTCCGGCTGCTGCATCCGCGCTATCCGCTTTATGTCGTGCCTCGCGCGGACGGCCTGTTCATGCTGGGCGCCACCCAGATCGAGAGCGACGACGTAAGACGGACCGTGCGCTCGACCCTCGAACTGTTATCGGCGGCCTATGCGTTGCATCCGGCCTTCGGTGAGGCTGAGCTGGTCGAAGTCGGCGTTGATGCTCGCCCCGCCTTTCCTGACAACCTGCCTCGCCTGGTGCGGCGGGGTGAGACGATCTACGTCAACGGTCTGTTCCGACACGGCTTTCTGCTCGCCCCCGAATTGGCGCGCGAAGCGGTGGAGGCAGCCTGTGACGGCAGCAAACCGGAGTTCTGGCATGAAGATCATGATTAACGGCACACCGACCGAGACGCGGGCAGAGATGCTTGACGCGGTTCTGGAGGAGCTCGGCTTTGGCGATGCCAAGGTGGCAACAGCCGTCAACGAGGATTTCGTTCCGGCCTCGCTGCGCGGACAGACGGCGCTGGCACCCGGCGACCGGGTGGAGATCGTCACACCCCGGCAAGGGGGCTGAAATGCGACTTTATGAAACCGACATCGCCTCGCGCCTGATGCTGGGCACCGCGCAGTATCCCTCACCCGCCGTGCTGACGGAGGCGTTCCGCCGCTCCGCCGCCGGGATCGCGACCGTTTCTGTCCGGCGTGAGGCGGGGAACGAACGGGCGGGCGCGGCCTTCTGGGATCTGGTGCGCGATTTGGGGGTGACGCTTTTGCCGAACACCGCTGGTTGCCATTCCGTGCGAGAGGCCGTCACGACGGCGCAGATGGCGCGCGAACTGTTCGATACGCCCTGGATCAAGCTTGAGGTGATCGGCCATGCCGACACGCTTCAACCCGACCCGTTCGGACTGGTCGAGGCTGCTCGCATCCTGACCGATGAGGGATTCCAGGTCTTTCCCTACACGACCGAAGATGTGGTGCTTGCCGGGCGCCTGCTCGACGCGGGGTGTGAGGTGTTGATGCCCTGGGGCGCGCCGATCGGCACCGGCCTGGGGCTGACCAATATTTACGGTCTGCGCACGCTTCGCGCCCAGTTTCCCCAAGTGCCGATGGTCGTGGACGCGGGCCTCGGCCTGCCCAGCCAGGCGGCGATGGCGATGGAGATGGGGTTCGACGCGGTGTTGTTGAACACGGCGGTCGCCAAGGCCGGCGATCCCGCCCGTATGGCGGAGGGGTTCGCCCGCGCGGTTCAGGCCGGACGGCTGGCGTTCGAGGCTGACCCGATGGAGCCGCGCGACATGGCAGCACCCTCAACCCCGGTGATTGGAATGGCGTTTCTGGAATGACACTCGACGGTTTTTACCCGATTTTCGATGGTCCCGACTGGCTGGAGCGCATGTTGCCGCTCGGCGTGAAGCTGGTGCAACTGCGGATCAAGGACATGGCAGAGCCTGATCTGAGGGCCGCATTGGTGCGGTCGCAGGCGCTGTGCCGGGCGCATGGTGCGGTGATGGTGGTCAACGACCACTGGCGACTTGCCATCGACGAAGGCTGCGACTGGGTGCATCTGGGGCAGGAAGATCTCGATATTGCCGATCTTCCCGCCATCCGTCGGGCCGGGCTGAAGCTGGGCATCAGCACGCATGATCATGCCGAACTCGACCGCGCGCTTTCATTGGAGCCCGATTATGTCGCGCTCGGCCCGGTCTATCCGACGATCCTCAAGAAGATGAAGTGGGAGCGTCAGGGCCTGGACCGCGTCACGGAATGGAAGCGCCGTATTGGTGATCTGCCTCTCGTGGCCATCGGCGGGATGAGTGTTGAGCGAGCGGCGGGCGCCTACCGCGCGGGCGCCGACATCGTCTCGGCGGTCACGGACATCACCCTGAACAAGGATCCCGAGCGCCGGCTGGAGCAGTGGATCGAGGCGACAAGATGAGCCGTTATGCCCGTCAGATCGCGGTCCCCGAGCTCGGCAAGGGGGGTGACAGCCTCCTGCGGCAGGCGCATGTGCTGATCGTAGGGACCGGGGGGCTGGCCGCGCCCGTGCTGCAATATCTCGGCGGTGCTGGCGTCGGGCGCATCCGTCTGGTCGATCCCGACCGGGTGGAAGTGACGAACCTGCACCGGCAGACGCTGTTTTCGCAATCCGATATCGGCCGGCCCAAGGCTGATGCGGCGGCGGCGGCCGTCAGGGCGCTCAATCCGGACTGCGTTGTCGAGCCGATCATCACGACGCTGGATCCGGCCAATGACGGCATGCTTTGCGACGGTGTCGATCTGGTTATCGACTGCGCCGACAATTTTGCGGCGAGCTACATCCTGTCCGACAGGTGCTACGCCACCAGGTTGCCGCTGGTCAGCGGATCGGTGATCGGTCTGGATGGCTATGCCGGTGCCTTTTGCGGGGGGGCGCCCAGCTTGCGTGCCGTCTTCCCGGACATGCCGCGACACATGGGTTCCTGCGCCGAGGATGGCGTTCTGGGCCCGGTCGTGGGGGTTATCGGCGGGCTTCAGGCGCAGATGGCGCTGGCGCTTCTGGGGCGTATGGACCCCGCGCCGCTGGGCAGGCTCGTCACCTTCGATGCACGCTCGTTCCGCTTCGGCGGCTTCCAGTTTTCCGGCGCGCCCGAGCCGGAGCGACAGCCGCGCTTTCTTGCCCCGTCCGAGATTTCCGAGGCTGATTTCCTCGTTGATCTGCGTTCCGAGGGGGAGGCCCCGCTGGTTCGCCCCGCCGCCCATCGCCTGACCCCAACCGCTCTGGGCGCGGGCGGGCCTGTTCCCGCCGCCGGCCAACGCGCGGTGCTGTGTTGCCGTTCGGGCCTGCGAGCCTGGACTGCCGCCGAACGGCTCGCCTCCGTCTGGGACGGAGAAATATGCCTTGTCGCCCTTGGCGACCCTACCGGAGAAACTCCATGAAGACCGTACTGACCACTCTCCTCCTTCTTGCGGCCACGCCGACGGTTGCGCAGGACCGGATGACCGTCATGCTCGACTGGTTCGTGAACCCCGATCACGGGCCTATCGTCGTCGCGCAGGAACGTGGCTACTTTGCCGATATGGGGCTGGAGGTCGAGATCATCGCCCCCGCCAACCCCGCCGATCCGCCCAAGATGGTCGCCGCCGGTGCCGCCGACCTCGCCATTTCCTATCAGCCGCAACTGCACCTTCAGGTGGCCGAGGGCATGCCGCTGATCCGGGTGGGCACTCTGGTCGCGACGCCGCTCAACTGTCTTCTGGTGCTGGAGGACGGCCCCATCGAGCGGATCGCGGATCTCGAAGGTCGCAAGATCGGATTTTCCGTCTCGGGGTTTGAGGAGGCGTTGTTGTCGGCGATGCTGGGGCAGGCGGACCTCGGGATGGACGATGTCGAACTGATCAACGTCAACTGGTCGCTCTCACCCGCGCTTATGTCGGGTCAGGTCGATGCGGTGATCGGTGCGTTCCGCAATTTCGAGCTAAATCAGATGGATATCGAGGGTATTTCGGGCCGCTGCTTCTATCCCGAATCCGAAGGCGTGCCGACCTATGATGAGCTGATCTATGTCGCCAACCCTGACACGATGGATGCGGAAATGATCCGCCGTTTCCTCGCCGCGACGGAGAAGGCGACGCAGTTTATCGTCAATTATCCGCAGGAAAGCTGGGAGGTCTTCTCCTCGACCTCGGCCGAATTGCAGGACGAGTTGAACGAGCGGGCCTGGGGCGACACGCTGCCCCGCTTTGCCCTGCGCCCCGAGGCGCTGGACGCGGGGCGTTATGCCCGCTTTGAGGCCTTCCTGGCTGAGGCTGGCCTGATCGAGGGCACGCGCCCCGTCTCCGATCTGGCAATCGATCTGGGCGCGCAATGAGTTACGGTGCGATTTTCCCCCTCTGGCGCGCGGCGGCGGGCCAGACATGGGACGATTACACCCGCCATGCCTTTGTGAAGGGGTTGGGAAACGGCACGCTTCCGCGTGAGGCGTTCCTGCGCTATCTGGTGCAGGATTACCTGTTCCTCATCCACTTCTCCCGCGCGTGGGCGCTGGCCGTGACCAAGGCGGAGACGCCGGAGGAAATGCGGGCCTGCGCCGCCACGGTTCACGCGCTGCTTGACGGGGAATTGCAGCTGCATATCGAGACTTGCGCAGCGGAGGGTATCTCTGAGGCCCAGCTTTTCGCAGCCCGCGAGGCTCCGCAGAACCTGGCCTATACACGCTATGTGCTCGATGCCGGCCATTCGGGCGATTTCCTCGACCTGATGGCGGCGCTGGCCGTGTGCGTGCTGGGATATGGCGAGATCGGGACGCGGCTGGCCGCGCAGGCGGGCGAGACCCCATATGCCGACTGGATCGCGACCTATGCCGGTGCAGAATATCAGCACACGTGCCGCGAGGTCGGTGCGCTGATCGACGCGGCGACCGCGCGGCGTCTGGGGGAGCAGCCGGAAAGCAGTCCGCGCTGGCCCCGCCTGTGCGCCCGTTTCGAGATGGCGACCCGGCTTGAGGTCGATTTCTGGGGCATGGGCCTCAGCGCATGAGCGCCGCCCCCGCGCTGAACATGGCCGGTCGTGCGATGATCGACGGCACGGCGATCTTCGGGCCGCTTTCGTTCGTGGCGCCTGCCGGGGAATGGACCTGCCTGCTCGGCCCCTCGGGCGTGGGAAAATCGACCGTCTTGCGTTTGCTCGCGGGACTTGGCGATGAGGTTCTCTTTCTGGGTGAGGCCTCAGCCGGTGACGGTGCACCGTTGTCTGGTCGCGTGGCGTTGATGGCGCAGAGCGACTTGCTGATGCCGTGGCTGGACCTCACCGCGAATGTCACTCTGGGCACGCGGTTGCGAGGGCAAAAAACTCAGCAGGAGCGCGCGCGGCAGGTGCTGGAACGTGTCGGGCTGGCCGGTCACGCGGGCAAGCGGCCGAACGCGCTATCGGGGGGACAGCGACAGCGGGTGGCGCTGGCCCGCACGCTGATGGAGGATCGCCCGGTCGTGCTGCTGGATGAGCCGTTCTCGTCTCTCGACGCCAGATCGCGGGCCCTGATGCAGGACCTGTCTGCCGAATTGCTGGACGGGCGCACTGTCCTTCACGTCACCCACGACACCGCAGAAGCCGCGCGTCTGGGCCGCAATGTCCTGCTGATGACGCGGGGCGGCATCGCCTCCGTACCCCCGCCGGACAGTCCGATCCCGCGCCGCTACGACGCGCCCGAAACACTCGAATTTCAGGGGCGTCTGCTGCGAATGCTGATGGAGGCAGAGTGAAATCAACCCTTCGCATTCTGACGGTAACGCTTTTGGGATTGGCCGTTTGGCAGGCCGTCGTCACGTGGGGCGAACTGCCCCGTTTCGTTCTGCCCGGCCCGCGTCTCGTCTTTACTACGTTGTGGACCAGCCGCGCGCTGATTGCCGAGCACGCGGTCGTCACGGCCATTGAGGTTCTCCTCGGCCTCGGGCTGGGTGCGGCGGCTGGCTTTGTCTCGGCTATCGCGCTGGCGGCCTCACCGCTGGCGCGGTCCCTGCTGCGCCCGATGCTCGTCTTCAGTCAGGCGATACCGGTCTTCGCTCTCGCCCCGATCCTGACGTTGTGGCTGGGCTACGGGCTCTGGTCCAAGGTCGCGATGGCGCTCCTCATCATCTATTTTCCGGTCACCTCGGCCTTCTTCGATGCGCTGATGCGAACGCCACGTGGCTGGCTGGAGCTTGCCCATGTGATGAACGCCACGCCGGGTCGTATCCTCTGGCGTGTTCGTGTGCCTGCGGCGATGCCGGGCTTCGCCTCGGGGCTGCGGCTCGCCGCTGTCTATGCCCCCATCGGCGCGATTATCGGCGAATGGGTCGGGGCATCCCAAGGGCTGGGCTATCTGATGCTGTTGGCGAATGGTCGTGCGAAAATCGACCTGATGTTCGCCGCGCTGATTGTCCTGGCGGTGTTGACGCTGGTACTGCACGCAGCCGTCGATACCGCTTGCCGAAGGCTTTGGGATGGATGAAACCCGTAACCTATCCGCTTGAGGAAGGCGCGCGCCACATGAACCATGTCGGGATCAGCGCGAGCAGGAATATACCGCATACGACAAGGAATCCGTCCTGGAATGCCGCGTTCGAGGATTGGATCATCACCGTCTGGCCCAGGAACGATGCCGCCGCCGGCATAAGCTGGGAGTCCGGCAATCCCGAGGTGTGAAGGAGGCTCGCAACCTTGCCCAACAGCTCCATCGTTGTGGAGTTGTCGCTGGTCTGGGTTGCGGCAAAGGCGTCCGCGTGCATGATCGTGCGTCGTTCGATGAACACGCTCAGAAGGTTCACCCCGAAGGCACCGCCAAGTTGCCGGATGAAGTTGGACGCCCCCGAACCCTGACCCAGAAGATGTACCGGCAAAACCTTGAGCGCGCCAGACGAAATGGCGGGAAACACCAGCCCCAGCCCCACCCGCGACAGCACCGTCCACCACGCCAGCGTCCAGAACGCGGTATGGACATTTGCGCTTGCCATCAACCAGGAGGACCCGGCAAAGACCGCCATCCCGATAGCGATCATGATCGGCGCGGACACCTTGTCTGACAACCGCCCCGCAATCGGGAAAACCAGCAGCATCGCAAAGCCCGAGGGCATCAGAAGCAGGCCCGCCTGCGTCGGTGTCATACCCTGAATCTGCTGCACGAAGACCGGCAACAGATAGGTGGACCCGAACAGACCCGCCCCCATGATAAAGGCAATGACCGACGCGGAGGAGAAGGCGAAATTCTTGAAAAGCCGCATGTCGAGCATCGGTTTGGCCGTATACATCTCCCAGGCGATGAACGCGATGGCCGAAACCACGGAAATCGTGAAGCCTGACAGGATGACGTTGGAATCCCATCCCAGACGCTGCGCGTTCGTCAGCGTGCTGAGCAGTACCGCGAGAAAGATCGACAGGATCGACACCCCGACGAAGTCGAAGGGCGGCATCGGCCCGCTTTCCTCACGCGTGGGCAGGAATATGTTTGACAGCAAAATGGCAAGGCCGGCGAACGGCAGGCCAAGGTAGAAGACGAAGCGCCAATCGAACGCATCCATCAGCACGCCCCCGATCCAGGGGCCCAACGCCGGCGCCAGAACGACGCCAACGCCGTAGATCCCCATGGCGGCGCCGCGCTTGTCAGGTGGAAAGACCTTGAACAGCATAATCATGGCCAGCGGCTGTACGACACCCGCCGCAGCCCCCTGTACCACGCGCGCCAGCGTCAGAACGGTCTCGTTCGGCGCGACGCCCCCCAGGACGGACCCCGCCAGAAACACACCCATCGACGCGCTCAACGTCAGCCGCATTCCGAAGGCACGGTTGGCCCAATCGGCCAGCAGCATTGTGGCGGTCATGGCGGCCAGAAAACCGGTGGAGATCCATTGCGCCTGTACCGCGCTGATGCCAAACGCCCCCATGACCGCCGGAATGGCGACGTTGACGATTGTGGTGGACAGCACGACCGAGATGGTTGCGATCATGATCGTTCCGGTCGCGAACCACTTGTAGGCGGCGCCGTAACGTTCGAAGTAACGATCAATCTGTGACATCGACATAGACCTCAACCATCATGCCGGGCCTGAGTTCGATGCCGTCAGCGTCGATCGACACACGGATCGGCAGGCGCTGGGTCACTTTCGTGAAGTTGCCCGAGGGATTGGGGCTGGGCAAAAGCGCAAGCTGGCTCGTCGCCGCGCCGCCCATGCCGATCACCTCCCCCTCGAATGTCCGGTCTGGAATGGCATCAACGGTGATGGTCGCAGGTGATCCGACATGGATCCTGCCGTAATCGGTCTCCTTGACGTTTGCGTCGATCCAGACATCATTCGGCGCGTGATACATCGCGATGCGCGTGCCGGGCGTCACATACTCACCGACATCGACAAAGGTCGCATCGACAAGGCCGTCGAACTGGGCCGTGATCATGCGATGCGCGAGGTCGATCTCCTTCAGGCTGCGGTCCGCCTCGGTTCCCGTGCGCTGGGCGAGAACGGATGCGATCTGGGATTCCAGCACGTTTATCTGCTCCCCGTCGGCCTCGACGATGGCCAGACTGGCGCGGGCGCTTTCGATTGCCGCGAACGCGGCGCGTTCCTGCTGGGCGGCAGTGTCCAGCGCGGCCTGGGTCTCGTCCAGGGTTTGCTGCGACGTGATATTCTGCTCGGTAAGTTTGATCGCCCTCTCCTGACGGGCGCGAGCGTTCGTCAATACGGCGAGTGATGCCTCATGGTTCGCATCCGCCGCGGCTATCCCGGCCAACGCCGCGTCCCGCCGTGCGGACAACTGCCGTTCGAGCAGCACCCTGCGTGCCTGAAGCTCCTCCAACTGCGCGTCGGTTGCGGCAAGTGTGGACAGGACGGCGTCAAGCTGCGGCTGCGAGTATTCGCGGTCGATGGACGCGATCAGGTCACCCTCCTCGACGGTATCCCCCACCAGCACTGAAATCGCCGTGACGCGGCCGGAAACCTCGCTGGATACGGTGACGACATTGGCCGTGATCCGGGCATCATTGATGTGCACCTGCGTGAATCGCGCGATCAGCCCAGGGGCGGCCAGCCAGATGGCAGCAGCAACTACGCCGGCGATCACGATCAGTTTGATCCATCTCGTGCGGCTTCTTCTGCGTGGGGTGGGCGGCACAGGATTATCCGCGCCTGCTTCGCCCGCATCCGTTTTCATATTATCAATTTTCGCCACTGCTCAAATTCTCCAATCTGGCCGTGATGCGGCTCAGGATTTTTGTTGCAATACGCAGATCCTGCTGGGAGATGCCCTCAAGAATTTCCGTGCGGCTGGTCGCTGACATCTCTTCCATCTTCTCGATGAGAGGATATGCCGCCTTCGTCAGATGCAGCGTCTTTGCCCGTCTGTCCGTGGCCGAAGGTCGGCGTTCGATCAGACCGGCATCCTCAAGCCCGTCCAGCTGGCGAACCAATGTTGCGGCCTCGATTCCCAGAGTGCGCGCCAGTTCAACCTGCGTAACCTCTTCATTTTGCGACAGCTCAAACAGAACGCTCCACCGTGCCTGCGACAGTTCGAGGTCACGAAACACCAGATCGAGATAGCGTCTCCACATGCGCGCCGAGGAGATCAGCGAGCGCGTAAAAGGCTCCTGAGCCTCGATGTCGTTCTGCATCGCTCATCAACTTTCAATAGCTTGCTAATAGATGCAAGGCTAATTAGTGTGATCTCAATCATATTGCAAGGGCCAATGCGGAACCGGAGATCCACCCAATGTACAAGAAGATTTTGCTGTGTTTCGATGGCTCTCGCGAGGGTCGGCTGGCACTGCGAGAGGGGGCGCGGCTGGCCCAGATCACAGGCGCCGCGGTGATCCTGCTGGCGGTGGTCGAAACGGGCGCGGGCAGCGCGCTGGCGCAGGGCGCGGATGTCGGCGCGCTCGCCCAGCAGCAAACCGATTTCAAGGAAATCCTCGACGAAGGCTATCGAAGGCTCTCCGGCATGGGGCTGTCGCCCGAGGTTCATATGGAGTTCGGTGATCCCGTCGCAAAAATCACTCATGTCGCGAATGCAATCGGGGCAGACCTCGTCGTCATCGGGCATCACCAGCAGGGGTTCTGGACCCGCTGGATGAGCCGCTCGGTCGCGGCGGGGCTGGGCGACACGCTGGGATGCAGTCTGCTTCTGGCGCAAAAGGTCGTCGAGGATTCAGAGCTTTTCCACAACGATTGAAGGCCTGTACCCTGCAGATCGGATGGCTGCGGTTTCATAGAGAGGTGGCCGGCGGGGTAGGTTCGCCCACCCCGCCGGCACAGGTCACATTCCGGCAATCACCTTGTCCAGCGTTGCGGGATAGTCGCGCACCCGCACACCCGTCGCGTTGTGGATCGCGTTGACGATCGCGGCGGCGGCACCGCAGATGCCCAGCTCCCCGATACCCTTGGCCTGCATCGGGTTGGCCCAATCGTCGCGTTCCTCCAACAACTCGACGGTCATCTGCGGCACGTCCGCGTTCACGGGAATGTGGTACTCCGCCAAATTGTGGTTCGCCACGTGGCCATCGCGCGGGTCAAAGGCCAGTTCTTCCTCCAACGCCATGCCAATGCCGAAGATCATGCCCCCCAGACACTGTGATCGTGCCGTCTTGGCGTTTAATATGCGGCCCGCCGCGAAGCTGCCATGCATCCGCCGCACCCGCGTCTCACCCGAGGCTGCGTGCACGGCAACCTCGGCAAAATAGGCGCCGAAAGTCGCTTGCCTGACGGCTTGCGATGTATCGCCGGGTTGAACATGGCCCAGCTTGACGATCTCATCGCCTTGTAGGATTTCGACCAAGGATCGGGTTCGATTGTCGAAGGTCGCGCTGCCGTCCTTCAACGTCAGGTCGGTTTCGCTGACCTGCAACCGCTCGGCCAATTGCCTGCGGATCGCCTGGCAGGCAAGGTAGACGGACGTGCCGCTTGAGGATGCCCCCCACGACCCTCCGGAGCCTGACGAAGGCGGCAGGTCGGTGTCGCCCAGAACCACCTCCACATCCTCACGCGGCAGCCCCAACATCTCACCGGCAATTTGTCCCAGAATGGCATATGTGCCCGTGCCGATATCGGTCATGTCCGTCTGGACCACGGCCTTGCCCTGCGGTGTCAGGCTGACGCGCGCCTGGGATTCCATCAGCACATTCACCCGCGCCGCCGAGGCCATGCCGTAGCCGATCAGCCATTCGCCTTCGCGCCGTTCCTTGACGCCGGGGCGATCTGCCCAGCCGAAGGCCTCCGCCCCGCTGTCCAGCGCTTCGCGGAACCGGCGGGAGGAGAACGCCTTGCCGCTTTCAGGATCCTTGTCCGGTATATTGCGACGGCGCAGTTCGACGGGATCCATGCCGATTTTATAGGCCAGCTCGTCCATGGCGCTTTCCAGAACGGTCACGCCCACGGCCTCACCCGGTGCGCGCACCGACCCCGCACAAAGCCTGTGCAGGCGCGCCAGATCCATCGACATCCGGCGGTTCTGACCCGAATAGAGGAAGTGCGAGGCCTGCAGGACCGGCTCGGCAAATGTTTCACCGGGCAGGTTCGATATCCGCGCGTCATGGCCCAGCCCGGTCAACCGGCCCTCGGCATCGGCGGCAAGGCGGACGCGCTGGCGGGTTTCGGTCCGACGCATCGTTGCCTCGAAAACCTGCTGGCGCTGCAATGCGACCGATACCGGACGTCCGACCTCCCTTGCCGCTATGGCCGCCGCCACCGCCTCGGGCGAGATTCCCAGTTTGGAGCCGAAACCACCGCCGACATAGGGGGAGAGGACACGCACGCGGTCGGGATGGATGCCCAATGAATCCGCGAGTTCATTGCGATTGTATTTCAGCATCTGATAGCTGCCGCGCAGGGTCAGATCCTCCCCCTCCCATGACGCAATCGAGGCATGCGGCTCCATCGCCGCGCTGGAATGCGAGGGCGTGGTATAGGTTACATCGACCGCGTAGGCCGCATCACGCATCGCCGCGTCCAGGTCCCCCTGGTCGAGCGCTTGGCCCTCCTGCGGTTCGAGCGCTGCGGTATCGGGATCGACCGCCACCACTTCGGCGTTTTCCAGCGTTACCTGCAAACACTGCGCGGCATGGCGTGCCTGCTCAAAGCTTTCGGCCACCACCACGGCGATCAACTGGCCCAGATAGGCCGCGTGATGCGGTCCCTGAACGGGCGTTTCGTTCGCCGTGCCCTGCGCCGGATTGCGCAGCAGGCGATCATCCTGAATGACAGAAAGCACGCCGGGCATCGTCGCAACCGCATCGCGATTGGACAGCACGACGTGCCCACTGTTGCCCGGCGCGCGAACCATCACGCCATGGACCATGCCTTCGACCTGCCATTCATTGGCGTAGGTCGCTTGGCCCGTTACCTTCAACGGCCCCTCGGGCCGGTCGAGCGGTGCGCCCACCAGACCCTGCACCATGTCATCGAGCCGTCGGTCCGTGACCGGAGCGTCCATCTTGAAAGACTCGGTCATGCGCTTGCCTCCTGGGTCAGTTCCGTCAGCACCGACACCAAAGTGCGCCGCGTGAGGGGGATCTTGAAATCATTTGCGCCAAAACCGCGTGCCTCGGCCAGCAGCAGATCGGCGGCTTTGCCGAACAGAGATTCGGACGGGGCCTCACCCACCAGCAACTCCTCGACCTGCGCATTGCGCCAGGGTTTTGGCGCCAGTCCGCCAAATGCCAGATCGGCGCGGCTGATGCGCCCATCCTCCACCGCGACGATGCCCGCGACCGAAACGAGCGCGAATGCATAGGACGCGCGATCGCGCACCTTGCGGTAGGTCTGGCGACCTTCGACGGGTGCGGGCAGGACGACTGCGGTAATCAGTTCGCCGGGCTCCAGCACCGTCTCACGGTCGGGCCGGTCTCCGGGCAGAAGGTACAACTCATCCAGCGTCAACTGTCGGGTTTCCCCGTCCTGCCTCAACGTTTCCACCTGCGCGTCGAGCGCGCGCATGGCCACGGCCATGTCGCTGGGATGGGTGGCGATGCAATGCTCCGACGTGCCGAGCACGGCCAGCATACGATTGAACCCGTCGCGCGCGGCACAGCCGCTGCCCGGTTCGCGCTTGTTACAGGCCATGGCGCGGTCATAGAAATACAGGCACCGCGTGCGTTGCAGAAGGTTGCCGCCCGTGGTCGCCTTATTGCGCAACTGACCGCTGGCGCCTGCCAACAGGGCCCGGCTCAGGACCGGCCAGTTGCGGCGCACGTCAGAATTATTCGCCAAGTCGCTGTTCGTGACGAGCGCCCCGATCCGCAAGCCACCGTCATCGGTCCGCTCGATCTTGCCAAGATCGAGCCGGTTGATGTCGATCAGCGATCCGGGTGCCATCACCTCCAGTTTCATCAGGTCCAGCAGATTGGTGCCGCCGGCGATGAAGGTTGCCCCGCTGGCCGCCTGCCGCGTGGCGTCTTCGCTGGTTTCGGCGCGGGTATAGTCGAACGGTCTCATACGCTTTCCTTCGCGGCCTTGCGGATTGCTTCCACGATGTTGGGATAGGCTGAACAACGGCAGAGGTTGCCGCTCATCCGTTCCGCGATTTCCTCGGTCGTCAGCTCCGGCGCGCTGTCGAGGTCATCACTGACGTGGCTGGGCCAACCGTTCGCGATTTCCTGCAGCATCGCGGTGGCCGAACAGATCTGACCAGGTGTGCAATAGCCGCATTGAAAACCGTCCTCGGCAACAAAGGCCTGTTGCAGGGGGCTGAGATTTCCCGGCTGGCCGAGGCCCTCGATCGTGGTCACCTCGTCGCCGTCATGCATGCAGACGAGGGTAAGGCAGGAATTGATCCGCTGCCCGTTCACCATCACCGTACAGGCCCCGCATTGCCCATGGTCGCAGCCCTTCTTGCTGCCCGTCAGGCCCAGATGATGGCGCAAGGCATCCAGCAGCGTCGTCCTCTCGTCGAGGTCCAGCCGATGCTGCGTGCCATTGATGGTAAGCTCAGTTTCCATGTCGAATCCTTCCCGCCGATTGTGAAGCCGGAAGCAGCATCCAGCTTGGTCGTTGTTTTTTCAGGTAAAGCGGGGAGGGCGCGGAGCAAGGAATAACTGCGCAGGCATACACGTTATGGTTGAGAAAGCAGCCTAAACGAGGACGCTCAGCCAATGCGCCTTAGCGAAAACATCCATGTCAGGGCGGTCGCGATAAAATGCTGTCTGCCCGTCTGCGGAGTGCGCTACCGGCCGATCCGGGCTGCTCTTGAAACGGTCCTCAACATGCCCATCACCAAATCCTCGAAATCGGCAGGTGCGGTGCTGTCATCCGTCAGCAGCTTTTGCAGGTGATAGCGGAATGCGGCGTCCAGCAGCAGATAGATCGAGGTGGCATCGACATGTGTGTGGCCGGTTCGCTCCAGAAACTCCTCGACCAGTTCCACAAGCCCGGCTTCGATGTCTTCCACGATCTGGTGGAACGAGGGGTCGAACATGGCCTGGGACCGGATATCATACCAAAGCCTGTGCGTCTTCGCCTCGCGATGGATGGACAGGGCGAGGCCGCTGACGAACCGCTCGGCCAGACGCTCCGGCGGGGCGTCCTCGGCCAGGATCGACTGCATTTCCGCGACGAAGCCCACCTTGTAGCGGCGCACGCAGTAGGCAATCAGATCGACCTTGTCATCGAAGTAGTAATGCAACGTACCGACGGCCACGCCGGACAGTTCGGCGATGTCACGCAGGCTGGTGCGGGCATAGCCGAGCTGTTTTAGTGCGGCTATCGCGCTGTCTGCCAGCTCGTCCTTCTTGCGGACGCGCTTCGCGACCTTGGCATCGGCCTTGGCTGCGAGGCGCTTGACCTTGTCGAGCTTGTTCATGTCCCGGTCTCACCCCCGCACTGCGTAGATGAAAATGGGCGCCGGTTTCAACCACCCCCAAGGGCGCCGTACGCGGGGCGGAAGCCTGCCCGGGCCGCGCTGTCGCCTGCTGATCAGGCAGCAACGCGCCCCGGTAGCCGGCAGAGTATCAAGGTCACGATCAATGGCCCGAAGGTCGGGGCGAATATCGATCGTGACCCTGTTCACGTCAGGCGTCCTTCGTCAGAACGTCGCCATAGGTCTCACGCAGCTTGTTCTTGAGCACCTTGCCGGTCGCGCCGATGGGCAGTTCGTCGACGAAGATCACCTTGTCCGGAACCTGCCAGCTGGCCACCTTGCCGTCGTAGGAGGCGATGATTTCCTCCTCGGTCGGCGTTTCCCCTTCGTCCGGGACGGCAATCAAAACGGGGCGTTCATCCCATTTCGGATGATATGCGGCGATGGCGGCGGCGTTGGCGATCTTGGGGTGCGCAATCGCGATGTTTTCCAGCTCAACGGTCGAGATCCATTCCCCGCCGGACTTGATGATGTCCTTCGAGCGGTCGCGAATGACCAGATAGCCGTCGCTGTCCAGCGTCGCCACATCGCCGGTATCGAACCAGCCGTCATCGGTCAGGGCGTTGTTTTCCTGGCCGAAATAGCTCTCGACGATCCAGTGGCCGCGCACTTGCAGTTCACCTTGCGTTTTGCCGTCGCGGGGCAGTTCATTCCCCTCGGAATCGACGATGCGCACGTCCACACCCCACGGCGGGCGGCCCTGGCCTTCGCGCAGCTTGAACTTCTCGCTCTCGCTGAGCCCGGAGTGCTTTTCGAGCATCTGGTTCAGCGTGCCGAGGGGCGAAGTCTCCGTCATGCCCCAGGCGTGGATCAGTTCGACGCCATATTTTTCGCGGAAGTCCCGGATCATGGAGGGCGGCAGCGCCGATCCACCGACCACGGTGCGCTTCATGGAGTCGGGCTTGATGCCGGTGCTCTTGAGCGCGGCCAGCAATCCCATCCAGATCGTTGGCACACCCAGCGATATCGTCACCTTCTCGGAGTCGATCAACCGGACCAGGCTTTCGCCGTCCAGATTCGGCCCCGGCAATACCAGTTTCGCCCCGACGCCAGCGGCAATATAGGTCGAGCCCCAGGCATTGACGTGGAACATCGGCACGACCGGCATCACAACGTCGCGTGCGGCGATGCTCATCCCGTCGGGCTGGTTTCCGCCAATCGTGTGCAGAATGAGAGAGCGGTGCGAATACTGCACGCCCTTGGGGTTGCCGGTCGTGCCGGACGTATAGCACAGAACGACGGGGGAGTTTTCATCCAGTTCCGGCCATGCGGGCACCGGATCGTTCTCGGCCAGCATCTCGTCGTAGAACAGCAGCCCTTCGACCATGGCGGCGGCTTCCTCATCACGCGGACCCATCAGGACATAGTGCTTCACCGTTTTCAGGTGCTCGCCCAGCTTGGCCACGATCGGCAGGAATGTGCGGTCCACGAACAGCACTTCGTCACCGGCATGGTTGAAGATATAGATCATCTGTTCGGGGGTCAGACGCGGGTTGATCGTGTGAACCACGCGCCCGCCGCTGCCGATCCCGAAGTAAAGCTCCAGATGGCGGCGGTTGTTCCAGGCGATGGTCGCGCAGCGTGCGCCGTCGGACACGCCCAGCTTGTCCAGCGCGGCCTTCATCCGCCGCGCGTTGACGCCGATCTCACCCCAGTTGGACCGCGTGATCTGGCCATCCGTTTCGACCGAAACGACCTCGGTTCCGGCGTGATATTTCTCGGCGTGATCGATCAGCGAACCTGTCGACAGCGCCTGATACATCATTGTTCCATACATACTGTTCTCCTTTATTCTGCTGCGATCGCAGCTGGTGTAGTGCCACGGATCGGGCCCGCCGCCCGTTCCGCGATCATGATTGTCGGCGCGTTGGTGTTGCGCCGCAGGCGGCACCGGTCGCGCGCGTTTTTTCGGTCGGAATTTCGGTGACATGTGCGCCGTTGATAATCGTCAGGTCCTTGCGGGGTTTCTGGACCGGATGCAGCTGGGCCGCAGCGGTCGAACATCCGTAGCCCCTGCTGCCAGCAGGCAGGCAGGCGGACACAAAAGGATCCCCGGACAGGCGTACCGCAGGGAGATACCCCGCAGAACCACCGCCCACGATCACGTAGTTACATGACGCATTGAATGGCAATTTCATCTTCCCTTGACGCAGTCTTTTTGCTGCTCATGTGAAGGTGAACATATAATCTGGACATGTGTCCAGCAGAATTGCAGCGAGCGGTTCATTTGCTCGAAACCGGACATGGCCCGACATGAAGCTGGATCAGATCACCCCGATCACCATCAGGCCGACCCCGGTGAACGTCGCCAGAAACACCGTTTCGACCACCAGCAGCAGCGCTGCGGACTTGCCGACCTTCAACAGGTCCCTGGGCACCGTTTTCAGCCCCACCGCGGCGATGGCAATCAGCAGCAAAGTGCGCGAACCGTCGGCGGCCAGTGACAGCACGATTTCGGGCAGGGCAACCAGGGAATTCAATGTGGCAAGAACGATAAAACCGATCAGAAACAACGGCACGACGGGTTGCGCCTCACCGCTTGTCTCAGTCGAATGGCCCAGCCTGCTGCGCACGATCAGGGCGATGCTCACGACCACGGGGGCCAGCATCGCGACCCGGATCAGCTTGACGAGGGTCGCCGTCTCACCCACCGTGTCGGACACGGAGAATCCGGCCCCTACGACCTGTGCCACATCATGGATGGTCGCCCCCAGATAGATGCCAATCACGGTGTCGGTAGGGGCCACGAGCGATCCCAGGATCGGGTACAGGATCATCGCGATCGTCGAAAGGATGGTGACGCCGACCACGGTGAACACCAGCTGGTCCTGGGCATTCTTCTCCTGCGGCAGCACGGCGGCTATGGCCAAGGCGGCTGACGCACCGCAAATCGCAACCGAGCCTGAGGACAGGACCGCAAAGCGCGGTCCGAACCCGAAAAGCCGCGCCACGATCATGCCAAACCCGATGGTCGCGACAACACCGCCGACAACGAGTGCGACGACCGGCCAACCCAGTTCGAGCGCCATGTCAAAGCTGATCCGCAAGCCGAGCAGCGCCACGCCGAAACGCAGAACCGTCCGCGCGCCGAATTCGACGCCGGGACCGCAGCGGATGTCTTCGGACAGGAAATTGAGCGCAATGCCCAGCAGCAGCGCCAGCAGCATCGCGGGTGCGCCGTAATGCTCGGAAATGAACAGACTGGCCAGCGCGACCGTTATGGCCAGAACCATGCCCGGGGCTATGCTGCGCAGCTTCGCGATTGCGTCTCGGGTCCGGTCGGCCAGTGCGGTCATGGCTCATCCTCGATCTTGGCAGCGTATGGGCGGACGACACATGCCATCGTGCACTTCCCTTTTCGCAGGCTCTTTCGCGGAACGATAGAGCTTCGCCAGAACAAATTTAGCCAGAACAAATTTACCGTGAACCCATTTGCTGTGGTCGAGAGTTTTCGGCAGTCATACAACCGCGTGCCACGGCATCTCAGGCAATGCGCCGCACGGTTGCGGCAGGCCTCACAGTTGTGCCGTGCTGTCTCTCTTGACCAGATTCACCGGTAGGGGTGTGGCGTCCCCGGGATCCGGGCTCTGCCCACGGATCATGCGAATGACCATCTCCGCCGCACGTGCACCCAGACGTTGGCGCGGCTGATGGATCGTCGTCAGCGCGGGAATGAAATGTCCGGCAATTTCGATATCGTCGAAACCTACGACACTGACATCCGTCGGAACGCGCAGACTCGCCCGATGGATTTCCCCGATAAAGCCCAGAGCACATTCGTCACTGGCACAGAACACGGCGGTGGGGCGTTGGGCCTGCGGGGTGTCGATCCACGTTTTCGCGGCCTCGACACCGGATTTCATCGTGAAGTCACCGGTATAACAATGCCCCGGTGTCAGGCCGAGTGTCCGCAAAGCTTCAGCCCAGCCCTGCGCCCGGGTCTTGCTCAGAACGTTGCCCGCAGGACCTGTGACATGGGCGATTTTCGTATGTCCCAGCGATGCGAGATGTTCCACCGCCAGCTTCGCACCGGCGATATTGTCGATGGCGACCTTGGGCAGGGTGCTGCCCTCGATCCATTCGCACGCCAAGACCATAGGCAGACCGGTCCTCGTTATGCTCAGCGGGTCCTGCGCACTGTCCAGCAATATGATGCCGTCTGCCCGGCCATCGCCGGACAGACGCATGACCTCGGCATCACGATCGCCCTGCGGTGCGGTGTCCGCGATCAACACGCCAAAGCCATTCGTCGCGGCGACCTTGGTTATCGCGGACAGAATAAGGCTGAAGAAGGGATTGGCGAGGTTGGGCGTCAGCACCAGGATGGCGTTCGTGCGCTGAGTGCGCAAATTGCGTGCAACCGAATTGACGGTATAGCCCGTCTGCTGAACCGCCGCCATGACCCGCTCGCGCGTGGCGATCTGCACGCGGTCCGGATGTGCAAGCGCGCGGCTGACCGTCGCGGTCGAGACACCGGCAAGTCGCGCAATGTCTGAAATGGTCGGTTTTCCAAGGGCGCGAGGGTCAATCTTCATGGCCGCCCTTTCAGCACAATAAGTGGGTTGACGGAAATGATATTCGCCGACAATTTAACATGTAAACGATTACATCGACTCAAGTCGAACCGTGAATGCCCCCAAAGAGGGCAGGTGGGAGGATGCTATGAAAACGATGAAGGGCCCCGCGCTCTTTCTGGCGCAATTCGCGAGCGATGACGCGCCGTTCAACTCTTGGGATGCGATCACGAAATGGGCCGCCGACTGCGGTTATACGGGTGTGCAGGTGCCCAGCTGGGATGCACGTCTGATCGATCTGGATCAGGCCGCGCAGAGCAAGGGCTATTGCGACGACTGGAAGGGACAGGCCGAAGCGAACGGGGTCGAAGTGACCGAGTTGTCCACCCATCTGCAAGGCCAGTTGGTCGCTGTGCATCCGGCCTATGACGTGGGCTTTGACGGTTTCGCGGACGCTTCGGTGCATGGTGATCCCAAGGCGCGGCAGGAATGGGCCGTCGATCAGGTTCGCAAGGCGATCAGCGCCTCGCGCAATCTGGGGATCGGTGCGCATGCGACATTCTCTGGCGCTTTGGCGTGGCCTTATCTTTATCCTTGGCCGCAACGCCCGGCGGGTCTGGTCGAGCAGGCCTTCGACGAGCTGGCCCGCCGCTGGCGTCCTATCCTGGACCATGCAGATGAAAACGGCGTCGATATCTGCTATGAAATTCATCCCGGTGAGGATCTGCACGATGGCGTCACCTTCGAGATGTTCCTCGACCGTGTGAACGCGCATCCACGCGCCAAGATGCTGTACGATCCATCGCATTACGTCCTGCAATGCCTCGACTATCTCGACAATCTGGACATCTACGCCGACCGGATCGGGATGTTCCACGTCAAGGATGCCGAGTTCAATCCGACGGGGCGGCAAGGTGTTTATGGCGGGTATCAACCTTGGGTGAACCGGGCGGGGCGCTTTCGCTCACCGGGCGACGGGCAGGTCGATTTCGGCGCCGTGTTCTCGAAGCTCGCGGCGATGGATTTCGAGGGCTGGGCGGTCGTCGAATGGGAATGCTGTCTCAAACACCCCGAAGACGGCGCACGGGAGGGGGCGGCCTTTGTGCGCGATCACATCATCCGGGTGACGGAACGGGCCTTTGACGATTTTGCCGATGGCGGCACGGATGAGGCGGCGAACCGCGCAATGCTCGGTCTGGATCGGTGAGCGCCTTCGCCGGGATATCTGAACAACCAAGAAGGAACGCGAGATGAGCGATCGCATCAGGCTGGGCATGGTCGGCGGCGGCGAGGGCGCATTCATCGGCGCCGTTCACCGGATCGCCGCGCGCATGGACGATCACTACGAATTGGTTGCGGGTGCATTTTCATCAGACGCGCAGCGCAGCCAGCGATCGGCGCAAGCCTTGCGCGTGGCCCGTTCCTACGAAGATTTCGTCGAGATGGCCAAGCGTGAAGCCCGACTGAAGCAGGGCATCGAAGCTGTCGCCATCGTCACGCCGAACCATCTGCATTTTCCCGTCGCGCGAGAGTTCCTCAAACGTGGGATCCATGTGATCTGCGACAAGCCGCTGACCTCGACCCTGGCGGATGCGCGCAAACTTGCCAAGGTGGCGGAACGTTCGGGCGCGTTGTTCATCCTGACCCACAATTATTCGGCCTATCCGATGGTCCGGCAGGCGCGCGCGATGATTGCCAACGGCGATCTGGGAACGCTGCGGGTCGTACAGGTCGAATACCCTCAGGACTGGTTGAGCCGCACGCTGGACAACAAGCAGGCCGCGTGGCGGACCGACCCTGAACAGTCCGGGGCTGGCGGTTCTACCGGCGACATCGGAACCCACGCTCATCACCTCGCCGGGTTCGTCACCGGGCTGGAGGTTGAGGAGCTTGCCGCCGATCTGCACAGTTTCGTTGACGGCCGGGTGCTGGACGACAACGCCCACGTCTTGATGCGCTATCGCGGTGGGGCGAAGGGAATGCTGTGGTGCTCGCAGGTCGCCGCCGGCAATGAGAATGCACTGCGCTTGCGGATCTACGGTGAGGATGGCGGTCTGGAATGGTCGCAGGAAAGCCCAAATGAGCTTTGGTACACACCATTGGGTGAGCCGAAACGTCTGCTGACCCGCGCCGGTGCCGGGGCCAGCGATGAGGCCGCGCGATTGTCGCGCACACCGTCGGGCCATCCGGAGGGCTATCTGGAGGGGTTCGCGAACATCTACTCCGAAGCTGCGGCGAAAATCGTGGCGGCCCGCGATGATAGCCTTCTCGACGAGGCGGTGCACACGCCGGGCATCACGGACGGGCTGGCCGGTGTCGGTTTCGTCGATGCCTGCGTTCGCTCGTCCCGGCGTAACGGCGCATGGGTGAAGATGTGAGCGACGCTTCGATCCTTTCCCTCAACGATGTGAGCCGGGATTTCGGACAGGTGCGTGTTCTGCACGACGTCGATTTCGCGCTGCATGCCGGGGAGGTTCATGCGCTGATCGGTGAGAACGGGGCTGGAAAGTCTACCTGCATGAAGATCCTCGGCGGCTATCTGGCGGCAAGTCAGGGGGCCGTGCAGATGCGGGGGCACGACACGGTTTTCGTCAGCCCGCAACAGGCCGAGGCCGCGGGAATCGTGATGATCCATCAGGAGTTCAACCTGGCGGAGCAGTTGAGCGTGGAGCAGAATATCTTCCTCGGCCGCGAGTTGCGTCGCGGGGGCTTTCTGGATCACGCGCAGATGCGGGCCCAGACGCAGGTCTTGATGGACCGGTTGGAAACGCATGTCGATCCGTCGGCCAAGGTGCGCGACATCTCCGTTTCCGACAAGCAGATGGTCGAGATCGCGAAGGCGTTGAGCCGCGACGCCCGTGTCCTGATCATGGATGAGCCGACGGCCGTTCTGACCAACCGTGAGGCCGCCGTGTTGTTCCGCCAGATCGAGCGTCTGCGCGGTGACGGGGTCGCGATCCTCTATACCTCGCACAAGCTGGAGGAGATCGCCCGGATCGCGGATCGTATCACCGTGCTGCGCGATGGTCGCGTGGTGGCACATGACACCGCTGCCGCATTCGATGTGGACCGGATGGCGCGCGACATGGTCGGCCGCGACCTGACCAATCTGTTTCCGGATCATGAGGGCCGGGATCATCAGGAAACGGTGGTCACCGCGCCGATCCTGCAAGTCGAAAACCTGACCGTGCCCGGGATGGTCCACGACCTCAGCTTTGATCTGGCTCCGGGCGAGGTTCTGGGCTTCGCCGGTCTGGTCGGCTCGGGCAGGACCGAGGCGATGGAGGGTCTGATGGGTCTGCGCTCTGCCACCGGAACCGTTCGGCGCGACGGACAGCCCGTGACGATCCGCAGGATGCGCGATGCGACCCGCGCGGGCCTTGGATATCTGACCGAGGACCGCAAGGGGCGCGGGTTGATTCTGTCGCAGGGAATGCGGCCAAACCTCACTCTGCTGGCCCTGCGAAAGTTCGTGCGCGGCCTGATCGACCGAAAGGCCGAGGACGCGGCGCTGGACACCGCGATCGAGGAGTTCGACATTCGCGCGCCCCATCGCGCCGTGGCCGTCGGCAACCTGTCAGGGGGCAACCAGCAGAAACTCCTGCTGGCCAAAATCATGCTCAACGCGCCCGATATCGTCATCATAGACGAGCCGACGCGCGGCATCGACATCGGCACGAAAAAGCAGATCTACGCCTTCATCCGCGGCCTCTCACATCAAGGGCGGGCCGTGATCGTCATCAGCTCGGAAATGGCGGAGATCATCGGCCTGTCCGACCGGGTTGTCGTCATGCGGCAGGGACGTAAGGCCGGTGAACTGGTCCGTCACGAAATTTCAGAAGATTCAATCGTTCGCCTCGCCATGGGGCTGGATGGCAAGGAATACGCAGCATGACCGAACAGACAAAACCGCGCCGCGCCGCGTTCGACCTTCAGGTTTTGGGACCGATCATCGCCCTGGCGGCGCTGATCGTCATCGGTGCGTTGATGAACGACAATTTCCTCAGCTACGCAAACGTGACGAACGTGCTGTCGCGATCCGCCTTCATCGGGATCATCGCCGTAGGAATGACCTTCGTCATCACTGCGGGCGGACTGGACCTGTCGGTCGGCTCGATGGCGGCGTTCATAGCCGGGTGCATGATCCTGGCCATGAACGCGCTGGTGCCGACGTTGGGCACGGGTTGGGGCACGATCTTCGCCGGAATGGCGATTGCGCTGGCGCTGGGGCTGATCGCCGGGTTGACGAACGGCTTGCTGATAACCCGTGCCCGGATCGAGGCGTTTATCGTGACACTCGGCACGATGGGTATCTTTCGCAGTCTGGTGACTTGGCTGGCTGATGGCGGGACGATCAGCCTCGATTTCACGCTGCGCGGCGTCTACCGCCCGATGTATTACGGCGGCATTCTGGGCATAAGCTGGCCAATCATCGTGTTCGCACTGGTCGCCATCGTGGGTGAGGTCGCAATGCGTCACACCACGTTCGGGCGGCATTGCGCGGCGATAGGCTCCAACGAGCAAGTCGCGCGCTACTCCGCCATTCCTGTCGATCGGGTGCGTGCGTGGGCATATGTCCTGCTCGGCATTCTCGTCGGTATCGCCACGATCATGTATGTGCCGCGCCTGGGCAGTGCGTCCTCCTCCACCGGAGTGTTGTGGGAGCTGGAGGCGATTGCCGCAGTGATTATCGGCGGCACGATGCTAAAGGGCGGCTTCGGGCGCGTCTGGGGCACGGTCGTGGGCGTGCTGATCCTAGGCCTGATCGATAACCTTCTCAACCTGACCGACATGGTCAGCCCGTATCTGAACGGTGCCATCCAGGGGGTGATCATCATCCTTGCCGTGGTGCTGCAACGTCAGAAAAAGGCCGAGAGATAACGGCCGAGATTCACTGCGGACAACGTTCCGATCAACACATGGATGGGAGAAAACCATGAAGATGATGACCACTCTGGCGCTGGCGACGATGATCGCGGCACCGGCCTTAGCCCAGGATACCGCCGTTGTCGGCGTGTCCATTCCCGCCGCGACCCATGGTTGGGCTGGTGGTATGAACTTCCATGCGCGTGAGGCGATCGACCGGCTGGAGGCGACCTATCCCGAACTCGACTTCGTTCTGGCGACAGCCTCCGATCCGGGCAAGCAGGTTTCGGATGTCGAGGACATGATGGCGACCCGCGACATCGACGCGCTGGTTATCCTGCCGTTCGAAAGCGATCCGCTGACCGGTCCGGTCGCGGCTGTCGCGGATAGCGGTGCGTGGGTGACGGTCGTGGATCGGGGGCTGGCGCAGGACGGAATCGAAGACCTGTACGTGGCAGGCGACAACCCTGGCTTCGGACGCGTGGCAGGCGAATTCTTCGTCAGCCAGATGCCCGAGGGCGGCAACATCGTGGCCCTCCGGGGCATTCCGACCAGCATCGACAATGAACGTGTCTCGGGTTTTGAGGAGGCCATCGCAGGGTCCGGGATCGAGATCATCGGAATGGAGCACGGCAACTGGAACCGTGACGACAGCTTTGAGGTGATGCAGGATTTCCTGTCCAAGCACGCCGAGATCGACGCGGTCTGGGCATCCGATGACGATATGGCCATCGGTGCAATTGCCGCAATCGAGGCGGCAGGGCGTTCCGGTGAAATGTGGGTGCTCGGCGGTGCCGGCATGAAGGAGATGATCGCGCGCGTTCGCGATGGCGACCCTATGGTTCCCGCCGACGTGACCTACCCGCCCAGCATGATCGCCACGGCAATCGAACTGACAGCTTTGAACTTCGTCTCCAATGCGCCGGTCTCGGGTGATTTCATCATCGGTTCGGTTCTGATCACGCAGGACAATGCCGGAAAGTTCTATTTCCCGGATTCCCCGTTCTGACCCGACGTGATGAACTGAATGCGAAGGCCCCGCAGCACGTGCTGGCTCATTCCGGCTTTTGGGACACAACTACAACGGCTACCGAGAAAACCCTCGGTAGCCATTTGATTTTAAGAGCATATTCTTCAGACCGTTTACACGAGACGCGGAACTTTTGTCCCGACGCAACAGTAAGCAGAAAAATCGTTCTGGGATTTCGTCGCCAAGGAAATTGGCCAACATCCCATTCGGCCTTGGAGGCCTTCTTGACAGATCAATACCGACAGATCGGAGATCGTATGGTCAAGAAGCTCAAGCAGCTGAAACTTTTTCAAGTCTACCCTGCCGTGCTGGCAGATTTCAACCTCAATACCTGCGGTGACCCGGACTGCGGCAACTTCGGCGTTCCGCCCGACTTCGCGATCCCTGAGTTCAAAGGAAAGAACGCGGCGCAACGGAAACAGGCGGCCTAGGCGAGCATCCCGGCCCTAACGACGGGGCTCGGCTCCTACACCATGTCGAGCGACGATCATCATCCGCGTATTTCGGAGGCCTTCGAATACGCAGGCGACCCGGTCGGCTGGGATGACGGCCGATCCATGGAATGCGGCCATCAACGCGGCAACGGCGTCTGCGATATCAGCTTCTCGATCCTGTCGAACGAGCACTTTCTGGAAGAGTATTATCGACTGCTCTTCGCCGGCGGTTGCCTTGAGGGCTAGTGTGTGGCGCGTGCGGCGCGCGGTATCTCGAGAACTCCGACGAGTTCATATTCAATGGCACGCACGGCAAGCTGGCACCAGGTGGCAATCGCCGAAAGGAGAAGCCATCAGGATTCCGTATCATCCACCGCCCCTGCAAAGGCAAGCGTGGCGCGCGTATCTCGGTATCGCTGGATCACCAAGCGCAGAAGCAACTGCGCGACAACGTCCGAATCCTGAGGTGCATCGTCAACGGGGACAGCATCACAACCATGCGCCGTGTGCTGGCTGACCCCGACACCGGCAAGCAGATCGGTGTGAGCCGCCTTTACAGCCGCATCTTCTGGTTGGAGAAAACCTTGCTCGCCTTCGAGCGCGCGAAGCTGAAGGAATGGAAGCAGCGAGTGGAGGCGTCCGACCGCTTCAGCCACATGCGGATCGCCCACGACGACGTCACGATCTCGGTCAACTGGGAAAGCCGATTCGATCGACGGCTGACGCCCCTCCAGTTTTCGGTCTCCGCCGACATTCGGAGCGGATATGTCTTTCGGATCGACGCGAACTTCGATCCGAATGTCGACCGCGATCCGTATCCCTGGCACCAAAGAGACGCTCGAGATCCCAAAAATGGCGACGACGGCACCGGTCATGCTGACTCCGGCCATGCGTCTTGGGGCAGATCCTGAGAAACCGAACGGACGGCCAAGGAAAGCGCCCGATCCGAGGCGGGTCCTCTACAGGCCCTGGCTATATCACGGCACGCCGCTGTGGCGGAAGTTTGAGTCCCGATAGCGGCCCCAAACCACTACTGCTGGTTCGAATGTAGATATTCACCACAAAATCTTCCGTTACCTAACGCTTGAACCTATATTCTTTGCAGGCGTGCTCTCGCACAGTGCGCAGCGGCGATGGCGAGGAGGAAGAGCAAGCATGGCAAACCATGAGTATTCAGTTGTGGGCCATAGTAGAGCGAGAATCGGGATGTTCATCGCGGCCGTCGCGGGAGCCGTCTCCGGCGCGCTTGCAACTCTTGCTGGGCTGACAGCGACATACCTCTCCAACCAACAAGTCGAGGTGCCCGACCTTATTTTGTGGCCGGTTACCGGCACCGTCATCTTCAGTCTGCTTTTTCTGGTTTTCAACAAGTATATCTGGAGAGTAGTGCGGCTACCTGGCGTTGTAGGCGTTCCTGACCTTGAAGGCAGCTGGCAGGTTTCTGGAAAATCCTACGATCCAGAAAACAATCCAAAATATGACTGGAGCGGCGTGATCGACATCACGCAATGCTACGAGAAAATCACAGTCCACCTTCGGACGGAGCAAAGCTCATCGAAGAGTATCTCCGCGGCTGTAGTAAACGAGGGTCGAGCGGGATATCGACTGATATATAGCTACGAGAATAAGCCGGATGCTGGCGAGAAAGAACTCGTTCCACACCTTGGGCACTGCGATTTCCTGTTCGACGCAGACCTCAAGACCGCACGTGGCAACTATTTCAATGGCGGCGGACGCATGACGCACGGAAAGATGACACTTACGAAGGTGGATGAATAATGGAATGCATCGAAGATCGGCTGAAGCGCCTGAAATCACGTCGGATGGACGCTTCGAACGTGCCGATTTCAACCCGAGGTTATGTGGAGGACTATGATCGGCGCACGAGCAATCAAGCCACGAGATATGCCTTGGGGGCGATGCAGGAGGTGGACTTTCGATCCACGGAAATTTCGCGTGAAGAGGCGCAAAAAGTTGAGAAGGCATTAGGGGAACGCCTGGTGAAGCACGGCTATCGGCCTCGCTTCCGACTCCAAGGATCTGTCCCCATGAACACTCATATTCGAGGCGTGAGTGATGTCGATTTATTGGAAATCCTTGGGGAGACTTTCACGTTCGCGCCTTCCGGCCCCAACGCTCTCAACTATACTCCTTCCACACGTCCAGGAACCATTGCGGACGAAGTTCTCGCAATGCGGTCTGCCTCGGAGGAGGAGCTGACTACGCACTTCTGGGGGGCAAAAATTGGGCGATTGTATATTTGACAAACCAAGAATCTAAGAGCGACTGACCCGTGCCGTCGCAGGCGGCTCAGTCCTCTGGCTTATCCGGGACAGGTGCGGGCTTCTGCTTCGCCAGCTTGCACAGTTTTTCGTCAAAGCGCGCCTCGTCGTCGTCAGTCTCTAACTGGCGGGCGGCTTCTTTGAAGCGTTCAAGTTGGGATTTTTCTTGTTGCATTCCAATTGACTCTCTCAAGGGTTGTCTGCTGTATCTTCGCTTATGGCTAACCTATCAATCGAACATATAGATGATTTTCTTTCATCCGACAAATTTCTAGATGGCCTTCATCCGCAATGGGGTGAGGGGTATCTAGGCGTTCAACAATTTAGGTGGAACATAGTCGATAGTCTTGGTGTTGGCTTGCGATCACATCTTGTGGTGAGCCTTAAGGCGTCCTTAGACAGACCAACCGTTTCGCTAATTGTCTTAGGCCATCCAATCTACCGACTAGATGTAGTCCCAGATTCCGAAGAAAAGGGGAACCCGCCTTGGGCTGCCGCTCTGGGGCTTCCGAATTACGTTAACGGAACGCATACCCATCCTTGGTATGCGAACAAGGGACACGTCGCGAAAAACTGGGATAAAACCCTGCCTTGCCGTGAGCCTATTTCGCAGAAACTGTCGGAATTGGAACATGTGATAGCGCATGTCGCAGAAACGCTTGGGATCACAATGACGAACGAGCAAAGGGTTGTTTATCTTCCCAATCAAGGTAGATTCATCAACTAAGGAGGGCGGAAATGGACTGTGTAAGCCTACGAAATATGACCAGCCGCCTCGATAGTTGTGTCGAGAGCGCTAACGGGAGCGTGTTCAAAACACACTGCCTTTACCCCTCTTTTTCCCCTGTTTTTGTGACAATTTCTGTTTGGGGCGATGGTTTCCGAGTTTCGGATGATGGCGGCGCAACTGAAAGCGTAGTGCGTCAAGGCCTGCCCCCTCAAGCGCTAACCTCTGCACTAAAGGCGGCTAAGAACAAATACCATCTTATTGAGAATGATGGGGTTCTTTCTCTTAAAGTGGACAGTGGAGACTGGTTAGAGAACGCCATCCTTGCGGTCTCTAATGCTTCAGCTATGGCGGCAAATCTGGCTTATGCATATGTCGAGCAAAAGACATCTAAGGATATAGTGCCTGAAATTATCGCAGCGGTTTCTGAATTTGCTCCACCCAGACAGATTGCAACTGACTATCAAGTCCGAGGCCATAGCGGTAAAGAGCGAAAGTTTGACGTCGCTGTAATTGGCGCGCGAAACCTCTTATTCAAAGCAGTAAGCCCTTATGCGGGATCAGTTAATTCCGCGTATGTTGCATTTTCTGATACCTTCCATGAAGGCAGTCAAAGCCACCCTGACAGCATTGGGTATGGAGTTTTTCGCGAAAAACTCAGCAGCGAAGATTCTACTCTGCTAAATGACGTAGCCATCCTTGCTCCTGTTTCTTCGGTTGGACCAGCTGCGAAACGAGACTTCCTTCGCGCTTCTTAAGGCCTTGCATAAGTGAGGCGTTTGCCGACTGCCCCTAGAAGGGCGGTTTGACCACGCTGAACATCATCAACACCATTCGCAACGCGGTTATTGTAACGAAACTCAAACTCCGCTGCATAGCGGTGCAAATGCTTCTTTGCGCAGTGCTGATAGGTGCCCTTCATGCCGCGTTTGAAGATACTGAAATAGCCTTCAACCGTGTTCGTGTGAACGGTGCCGCGCACATACTCGCCAGCGCCGTGACGGGTGAAGTCGTGCCCCGCGAAGCTATCCACCAGCTTGCGATACTGACCTGCTTCGTCGGTGTAGACGATTGCCTCGGCTGCGATGTTCTCGCGCAGGATCGGCAGAAGCGTTGAGGTCTTGAGGTCGTCCACAACCATGTTCTTGGTGCGACCAGTGTTGCGGTCCAGCAGGGTCAGCAGCTTGTGCTTGTGGGCGTAGCCACGGCCCTTCTTGGTGTGCTTCGGTTTGATGGTGCGGTCGTTGCCGATGAACGTCTCGTCTACTTCTACAGTGCCGCCACCCGCGCCGAAATCAACAGTGCTGTCGTTGCGCATAGCTTCGCGGATGCGGTGCGCCATGAACCAAGCGGACTTGTGCGTAATCTCAAGAACGCGGTGAAGCTGGTGCGCGCTGATACCTTTCTTGCTGGACACCATCAGGTGAATGGCTTGCAGCCACTTGAACATCTCAATGTGGCTTTCCTCAAAGATGGTGCCCTTGCGCACGGTGAACTGGCCACGGCAGTCGCGGCACTTCCACAGACCATGGCGCACCTTGCCTTCGGGGTTCTTCTTGCTGGCCTTCGTGCGGACGCCCTCAAGGCGGTAAGCGCGATCCACAGTGCCGCAGTGAGGGCAGACAGTGCCGTTCGCCCAGATGATGCTCTCAACGTGGGCGAAGGCTGCTGCTTCGTCGTGCATGTAAGGCTTGGACAGGATGGACATGGCGGAACCCTCTAACGTGTTGGGTTAGGTATAGGGAATCCGCTTGGGTTTGTCAAATATACTATCGCCAAAAATTGACAGGTCTAACGCCAAGTCCATCCAGCTTTCCGAAGGTGGTTTCCGGCGAAAGGTCGATGTCGTTCCGTCGCACTGGTTCGACAGTGTTAACTATCAAACATACCAGAATGAGATTTTTCGCGGTGTCTGCATCGTGAATAAGAACACGAAAGAGAGCCATCGCAACTATCCCTTTTTGTTCCGGCACCACATCGACCAAAAGGGAAAGGAAACCGATGACGGCGCGAAGATGGCCATACGATTGCTGAAGAATCTCAGCGCGGACAGTCAAAAAGACTTGTCAATCAGCAGCTATGACATTGCCAGCGTAGTGTTCCACTGCCCGTCCCATGTGGTTGGGCGCCATGTTGCGAGAGACTTAGCAATCCTTTCAGGAATCAGTGCTTTCCTGAATCGGTTGGCGGCCAATCGTTCGCAAGCTGAAGCTCTCATGTCTCCGGATGGAACTCGCAAGATTTTCGACAAGAGCGAAAAATGGGGCAGCTTCTTGACGTTAGCTGGAAACATTTTTCAGCTCGCACGTGAGGTAGAGCGAGAGCTGGTCGGGCCATCGTTCCTTATGGACCGGGATTTTGGTCAGGTCCGGAAGAGCCTGAACGAGAGCAAGATCCCCGTCGTCCCGACCTATTGAATGCTCAACATAGCCGCCTAACATGACTACACCCCGGAAACATATTGTTTCCGGGGTGTAGTGTCCCAGATTCCGGAACGAGCCAAGCACGTGCTGCGGGGTTTTTCATGCGCTGCGCGCGAAGCTGGCAGGGACTTCCCAAGGTTTCAACGTCTCACGCGAGGATGGGCCGTAACCCTGCGGGCCGCTGACGGCCAGTTCCGGGAACAGCGCGAACAATTCGCTTCGACCTGCGGGGTCCAGCGCCTCATATCCCATTTCGCCGGGGTGGAAGCTCTCGGACTCGACCCCCTCGGCAAAGATGATGGCGTGGCGGTCGAACATCAGGTGCACATACTCGATGGTGTCACCGCTGATCTGACGGATCGTGGTGTCGTTCACCATATGCTTTGCGGCAACCAGCATTTCATCGACACCGTGGGTCAGCCGTAGTGAACTGTCGCGCAGCAGCATCCGGTGCTGCGGCGACACGCGCAGGACGTTGCGATTGCCGAATACGCCTGCGTCGAACTGGATCGGAGCCAACGCACCGGTAGCGCGGACCGTCCGCCGCCCCATCCAGCGCACGGGTTGCAGGCCGTGATCGCGGGTGACGATCAGATCGCCCGGCTTCAGCTTTCCCGCGGCACGGGGACCGGTGGGCGTCATGATCCGCGCCTCGGAATCGAAGCAGATCACGCGCTCCATCTCGCTGAAGGTGACGACGGTGCCATCCTCCATCGTGAAGCTGCCCGCCTCGGGATCCCCGTTCACGAAGGTGATGTCGTTCTTGGTAAGGCTGTTGCCGGAGAGATTTGTCAGACCCGCCAGCGACAGCGTGTCGATATCGCTGTCTCCGGGATCCTCACCACCCGTGGCGACGATCGTATCGCCGCCCGCACCGGTGGATGCGCCGGGTGCGAAGTTGAAGAAGTCGTTTCCTAATCCGCCGGTCGCCGTATCGTTTTCGAACATGGTCAGGGTATCGGAGCCCGCGCCGCCGGACAGAGTATCCGCGCCCGAGTTGCCCTGAAGGCTGTCGTTTCCTTCGCCGCCTACGATGTTGTCATCGCCCAGTCCGGTGACGATCGTATCGTTGCCCGCGCCGCCATCCACGTTTCTGTTGCCGGTGCTTGCATCCGCATCGTAACTGTCGTCACCCCCGGCCAGATCGTGATCCCGCACGTTCGAGGCGATGTTGTCCGCGTTGACGTTGTCTGCCTGCTCGGAAAATACGAAGTCGCGGATCGAGCTGAACTCACCGGATGCGTTCGTCTGATCGCTGATCGTACCGTTGTCGCTGTTCGAGAAGAAGACGTCGATGCCATGCGCGGTCAGATTTGAGGCGTCGATGATATCGTTTCCGCCGTCACCGCTCAGCGTATCCTGGGCGAAGTTGTCTTCCAGTTGGAACGTATCGTTGCCGGCCTGGCCGCGAATGCTGTCATTGCCTGTTCCGACGATAAGCAGATCGGCGCCGTCGCCCGCATAGACGTAATCGTCGCCGTCACCGGAGCTGATCGTATCGTTGCCCGAACTTGCGGCCCCCCCGGTGGAAGTGTTCACGTTGCCGCCATAGATCGTATCGTTGCCCGATCCGGTGGTGATCGCGTCATCACCCTGCAGACCTTCGACGGTTACCGCACCGACGGCGGTGGAATCGTAGGTGTCGTCATTGTTCGACAGCACAAGCGTTTCGATTTCGGAAAATTCGGTGACGTCTCCCGTACCGGATTCCTCGACTGTGCCGGTCAGGTTCCCGTTGGAGAAACCGCTGATAATGACATCGACGCCATTCGACGACAGACCGATCGCGGTCAGTGTATCCTGATCGGTTCCGCCCTCGGACCCGCGAATGGTATCCGCGCCGAACCCGTCATTGAGCAGGATTATGTCGGAATCGTTTCCGGCGTCGATCAGGTCGTTGCCGGTTCCACCATCCAGCGTATCGGTGCCCGAGGATCCGTACAGCGTGTCGTTGCCAGCACCGCCGCTGACATAATCGTTGCCCTCGTTACTCGCATCGCCGGTCGTCGTCGGGGTGGTGAAGTTGCGCGTATCGAAGGTAAAGCCGGAGTTCACGCGCCGAGACGTGAGGGTCACGGTAAAGCTCTCACGGTTCACGAAGTCCAGTGCGACCTGGTTTTGCTCCTGCTCCACGGCGGTCAGGGTGGTCTGGTCGTTATTGCGTGAGCCCGAGAACGTGAAACTGTTGGCGTCGTCCTGCACATCGACCGATGTATTTGTCGCGACCTCGTAGCTGGTGAATTCCGAAGTGGCGACCGTGACCCGCTCGATATCGGTGTCCAGCCCGTTGTTCGGGTCCGTTTCATCCAGATCGCGGAAAACGAACGTACCGTTGAGCGCGATGGGCTGGCCGGTATTCGGACCCGATGCCGCGAAGAATTCGACGATGATCTCCGCCTTGTGCCCGCCATAGACCGCGCCGGGGCCGCCTGTGGTTGTGGCCCCAAGGTTCAGAATCACGATGTTGGGATCGCCCATGTCGCTGTTGTTCAGATCGACCGGCATCGCCGAGGGCGTCGTACCGTCGGACTCGGTTATCGACAGGATGGTGAACCGCGCATCGACCACCACGCCCTCGGCCGTGGTCGCCACGGCTTCATAGGTGATCGATTCGCCGACGGTCTCGTTCGCGTCACCATTGTCGCTGGTATTCGTCGTATCCACGTTGGCGCGGTTGAAGTTGAAAGTCGCGGCATCCTGATTGGGATCGCGCACATCGGACCCATCGCCGTAGACGATATCGTCGCCGTCGCCGCCCTCGACCGTATCGTCATTTTCGCCGCCCAGCACGCTGTCATCGCCGGCACCGCCGAGCAGGTTGTCATTACCCACCGCGCCATCGAGGCTGTCATTGCCATCCCCGCCGGTAATGGTGTCGTTGCCTGACAAGCCGCGCAGGGAATCGTCGCCCTCCAGTCCGTAGATTGCGTCATCGCCGCCCAAAGCGGGACCGCCCTCGGCACCTGTCAGCGTCTCACCCCAGCTGGGGATGGCGTCGTAGGCGATGCTCGAACCCTCAACCACCGAATCGTATGTAGCCGTCTGGCCGGAGTAGGTTTGCTGCTCGCTTTCCGAAATGATGTTGTAGATATCGCCGTCGATGTCGATCGCATAGACCGTGACGAAGCCACCGGAAACGGCCCATCTGTCGACGACTGCCAGTTCAACCTGACCACTGTCTGTGTATGTTCCAGTAGAAGGATCGAAGATATAGGCCATCGCATTGGATTGAGGTCGAGATAACGTCGTATCCGTATCCTCTATGTGAATCTGTAGGGATGGTGCTGACGTCGGAACTGTGAATTCGGTGAAACCACCGTCGAAATTCATTTCCGCATCGGTATAGGCCGAGTAGGTATATATATTGGCCATCGAGTGTCTCCGAAATTACGTCAGGCACTTGGGTCGTGTTCACCTGCCCCGAATGCGGTACGTAAAAGCCGACAGGCTCTTTCGCACGGCAATTTAACTGATTCAAATAACAAAGTACCGTCTTTTGTCAAAGACTGCAGTTTGTTAGGCGAGTTGATTGCACCTAGTACACGTTTAGCGTGTTATTGCGATTTCGAGCAATCAGACTTCCAAAATCCAGCACGATCAGGCACAAACGATTTCCGAGTTGCGTTGATTGCATGACCGTGCAGGGCACATGACCCCTTGACGATGTGCCTTACGAGAAGGAAACGGGCATGATCTCCGATTGGAACGATGCCTATGCCAATGGTGCGCATATCAAGGGTGCCGAGAGCTATCCGGAGCTGTGGCGGGAGCGTGCCGAGAAATACCGCGAAACCCTGCTCGATGCGGATCGTGCGCGGTTGAGCGTGGGATACGGCACCTCGGAACGGGAACGTTTTGATCTGTTCATGCCGGTATCGGCCCCGCTGGGCCTGGCGGTGTTCGTCCATGGCGGCTATTGGCGGACCTTCGACAAATCCACATGGTCCCATCTGGCGCAGGGCGCGGTGGACAGAGGCTACGCGGTCGCCATTCCATCCTATACCTTGTGCCCGAACGCCGCGATCTCCGACATCACCGGCCAGATCGCCCGTGCGGTCTCACAGGCGTCCGGAATGGTTGCGGGGCCGGTGCATCTGGCGGGGCATTCCGCCGGGGGGCATCTGGTGACACGCATGGCCTGCGCGCTCAGCCCCTTGGGGCAGGGGGTGGCGGGGCGGCTCGGCCATGTTCTGTCCATCAGCGGTCTGCACGATCTGCGTCCGTTGTTGAGGACCGACATGAACCGTGACCTGCGTTTGGACTGGGCGGAGGCCAGCGCCGAAAGCCCGGCCCTGCACGCGCCGCGCGACGGCACACGCCTGACGGCCTGGGTCGGTGCCGAGGAGCGCCCCGAATTTCTGCGCCAGACGGAGTTGATTGCCAATATCTGGACCGGCTGCGGTGCGGACACCATGCTGAAGGTGGCGGCGAACCGGCATCATTTCGATGTCATAGATGATCTGGCCGATCCGCAGAGCGCAATGATCGAGCATTGGCTTTCCTGACAATCTCCGGCACCGTGCCCGCGACATCGAAATCGGAGCCGTCATGACCCGCACAATCCATATCCTAAACGGACCGAATCTTAACCTGCTGGGACAGCGGGAGCCTGAGATCTACGGCTCCGATACGTTGGCCCAGATCGAGCAGAGGTGCCAGGCGCGCGCTGCGGAGCGTGGGATCGCCCTGACATTCTGTCAGACCAATTCCGAGGGAACGCTGGTCGATCACATCCACCGGGCCAGGGACGAGGGCGCCGATATCATCATCAATGCCGCAGCCTACACCCATACCTCAGTGGCGGTTCTGGACGCTCTCAAGACATGCGATGGACTGCAGGTGATCGAATTGCACCTGTCCAATCCGCATCGTCGGGAGGCGTTTCGCCACCACTCGTTCGTGTCCGCGGCAGCGACGGGCGTTATCGCCGGCTTCGGCGCGCAAGGTTACCTTATGGCTCTCGACGCCCTCGCCTGATAAAGAAAACTTCCTGTTTTGAAGTAAAATTTCAGGCAATCCAGCCTATATCAGGTGAATTGACGAAGCGATGTGCCTGTTCTGACGGTGTTTTCGATGGCCCGTTGCATCTTGAAAAAGCGCTGCTAGGCTCTTGGGGCAAGCTGGCGGAACGACGCCTGACAGGGATAGCGGACAGGGATTTCAGATTTGGCGGACACTTCAACGAACGACGGCTTCGTAACATTTGATCGTGTTCAAAAGAGCTACGACGGTGAAACGCTCGTGGTGAAGGACCTGAACCTTTCTATCGGGCGCGGTGAGTTTCTAACGATGCTCGGGCCGTCCGGTTCCGGCAAGACGACATGCCTGATGATGCTGGCAGGGTTCGAGAGCGCCACTCACGGTGAGATCAAGCTCGACGGCGTTTCCATCAACAACATTCCGCCGCACAAGCGCGGCATCGGGATGGTCTTTCAGAATTACGCCCTGTTTCCCCACATGACCGTGGCGGAAAATCTGGCCTTCCCCCTCGAAGTGCGCAAGATGGGCAAGGCCGAGCGTGAGGCCAAGGTAAAGCGCGCGCTGGACATGGTGCAGATGGGCGAGTTCGGCGGCCGTCGTCCGGCGCAACTCTCGGGCGGTCAGCAACAGCGGATCCCACTGGCCCGCGCCCTGGTGTTCGACGCGGAACTGGTTCTGATGGATGAGCCGCTGGGCGCACTCGACAAACAGTTGCGCGAACATATGCAGTTCGAGATCAAGCATTTGCACGAACAACTTGGCATCACCGTGGTCTACGTCACGCATGATCAGGGTGAGGCGCTGACAATGTCGGATCGGGTTGCGGTCTTTAACGACGGTCGCATCCAGCAGCTTGCCCCGCCCGAGGACTTGTACGAGCGCCCCGAAAACAGCTTCGTCGCGCAGTTTATCGGTGAAAACAACACTTTGCCCGGCACGGTTGAGAGCATCGCCAATGGCGTGGCCGAGGTGCGCCTCCCCTCGGGTGAGCTGATCAGCGCGGAACCGGTGAACGTTTCGAATCCGGGGGAAAGCACGCTCGTCTCCATCCGCCCCGAGCGGGTCGAGATTGATCACAGTCGTCTGCCGGAGGACGCGCATCTGATCGACGCGGAAGTGCTGGAGTGGATCTATATGGGCGATATCTTCCGCACACGACTTCGTGTGGCCGGAAACGACCAATTTGTTGTAAAATCTAGGAATTCCGGCGATCAGCGCAGGCTGGCGCCCGGAGAGCGCATCAAGATCGGCTGGGCACCCACGGATGCCCGCGCGCTTGAGGTGAACTGAACGAGATAGTCGCGTGGGCGGTAATGCCTCGCGCGGCGACACCCGCAGCGACCGGAGCCCCGGTTCGGTGCACTGCGGAATAGATCAAAACCGGGACAGGGAATTGAACATGAAACTCAAGACATTGATGATCGGTGCGACATCCGCACTCGCACTCACCGGCGTCGCGAACGCCGAGGGCCATATGGCCGACAGCATGACGATCGTCAGCTGGGGCGGCGCATATCAGACGTCACAGCAGAAGGCCTACTCCGAGCCCTACGCCGAGGAGACCGGAATTCAGGTCACCTGGGACGAAAGCTCGGCCGAGGCTGTCGCCCGTCTGCGCGCGATGTCCGAAGCTGACAACGTTACCTGGGATCTGGTCGATGTCGTCGCCGCGGACGCAATGCGCCTGTGCGACGAAGGTATTGCAATGGAGATCGACCACGACGAAGTCCTCGCCCAGGGCGACGACGGATCGAGCGCAACGGAAGATTTCGGTGAGCTGATCATCTCCGACTGCTTCATTCCGCAGATCGTCTATTCCACGACCTTCGGCTACCGCACCGATGTCGCGGAGTGGGACGGTGCCGAGCCTTCCTCCGTCTGCGATGTGTGGAACACGGAGGAATTCCCCGGTCAGCGCGCGCTGGAAAAGCGCCCGATCGGCAACGTAGAGTGGGCGCTGATCTGTGACGGCGTCGCCTACGAAGACGTCTACGACATGCTGGAGACCGAGGAAGGCGTCGCACGCGCCCTCGCCAAGCTGGACGAGATCAAGGACAACACCATCTGGTGGTCCGCCGGCGCGGAAACGCCGCAGCTGCTGGCTGACGGCGAAATCGTCATCGGTTCGACCTATAACGGTCGTCTGTTCTCGGTCATCGAGGAGCAGGACCAGCCGGTCGGCATGCTGTGGGATTACCAGATGTTCGACCTGGACGGCTGGATCGTTCCCGCCGGTCTGCCCGAGGATCGTCTGGCCCGTGTGATGGACTTCCTGTACTTCGCGACCGACACGCAGCGTCTGGCGGATCAGGCGAAGTACATCGCCTACGGTCCCGCCCGTGCGTCCTCCGCCCCGCTGGTCAGCACCCACGAGGAACTGGGCATCGAAATGGCGCCGCACATGCCGACCGATCCCGCGAACAGCGTGAACACGTTCCTGTTCAACTACGAGTGGTGGGCTGATAACCGCGACGATATCGACGCGCAGTTCCAGTCCTGGCTGCTTCAGTAAGTTCGGACCGGAAACACTGGTGCGGCATCCCCGGGGTGCCGCACCGCCCCCCGCATAAGGGGCATTCAGGTATGCGGTGGGCCGCATCACCCCATTCCTGAATATCACCCTGTTCCTGAATGTAGGCGACAACTGCGCCAGCGCGCGCAAAGGATTTTGGACGATGAGCACCTCCACCGAACCCGTACTTGCCGCGGATGGCCAGCCGCTCAAGCGGTCCCTCGCGAGGGCGCTGCGCCGTCAGAAGATCCGGGCATTGCTGCTTGTCGCGCCGCTGCTGTTGTTCATCCTTCTGACTTTCATCATTCCGATCGGGAACATGCTGCTGCGCTCGGTGGACAATGCCATCGTCGAGGAGACGATCCCCCGCACCGTCGAGGCCTTGCGCGATTGGGACGCCAGTTCCGGTGTGCTGCCCGAAGAGCCGGTTTTCGAGGCGCTCTACGCCGATATGCTGATCGCCACCGAACAGAAAATCCACACGCGCCTTGGCTCCCGCTTGAACTACGAATCCTCGGGCATGTCGTCGCTGTTTCGCAAAACCAATGAGCGGCGTCTGGGGCGGATGGACACCTCCGCGCCGCTGGCCCCTCAATTCGAGGATATCGATGAGGATTGGGTGGATCCGGAGACCTGGTACGTCATCAAGACAAATTCCGACCCGATAACGGCTGGCTACTTCCTCGCCGCGCTTGACCTTCAGGCGACGCCCGACGGGATCGAGCCGGTGTCGGATTTGCAGGCGATCTACGTGAAGCTGTTCATCCGCACGATGATCCTGTCGGTCACGATCACCTTCATGTGCTTCCTGCTGGGCTATCCAATTGCGTGGATTTTGGCGAACCTGCCGTCGCGCAGCGCCAATCTGCTGTTGATCCTAGTCTTGTTGCCCTTCTGGACATCTCTGCTGGTGCGCACATCCGCGTGGAAGGTTCTGTTGCAGCAACAGGGGGTCATAAACGACACGCTGGTCTGGATCGGTATCATCGCGGATGACAACAGATTGGCGATGATAAACAACGCAACGGGGACGGTCATCGCCATGACGCATATCCTGCTGCCGTTCATGATCCTGCCGCTCTATTCCGTGATGAAGACGATCTCACCCACCTATCTGCGCGCGGCAAAGTCGCTGGGTGCCACCGACTGGACGGCCTTCTGGCGGGTGTATTTCCCGCAAAGCGTTCCGGGCATCGGGGCGGGGGCGATCCTCGTCTTCATCCTGGCCATCGGGTATTACATCACGCCCGAACTGGTCGGCGGTACGGATGGCACGTTCATTTCTAACCGCATTTACTATCACATCTCGTCGAGCCTGAACTGGGGCCTTGCCGCAGCGCTCGCCACCATTCTGCTCGCGATGGTTCTGGCCCTCTATTGGGTTTACGACCGCCTCGTCGGCATCGACAACGTGAAGCTGGGGTAAGCCATGTCACTTCCTGCATATGCATCCACCGGGCAAACGATCTGGTATTACAGTTTCCGCGTCATCTGCGGTCTGATCTTCGCGTTTCTGATCATCCCGATCCTCGTCATCATTCCGTTGAGCTTCAACGCGCAGGATTTCTTTACCTTCACGCCCGAAATGCTGCGTTTCGATCCGGCGGGGTACAGCCTGAAGCATTATCAGGATTTCTTTACGGACAGCGGCTGGCAGCAGGCATTGCGCAATTCGTTCATCATCGCGCCGATCGCGACGGTGATCGCCGTAACCTTCGGCACGCTTGCCGCAATCGGGTTGAGCCAGAGCCACGTTCCGTTTCGCGGGGCGATCATGGCGATCCTGATCTCACCCATGATTGTGCCGCTGATCATCTCCGCCACGGGAATGTTCTTCTTCTACTCGAAGATGGGTAATTTTCTGGAGGATCAGCTGGGCTGGGGCCAGAACTTCGTCGGCTATATCAAGATCGTGCTGGCGCATGCGGCACTGGGCATTCCGTTCGTGATCATCACGGTGACGGCGACCCTGGTCGGGTTCGACAAGTCGCTGACGCGGGCCTCCGCCAATATGGGGGCAGGGCCGGTGCGGACCTTCTTCAAGGTGCAGATGCCGTTGATTCTGCCCGGGGTGATTTCGGGCGGTCTGTTCGCCTTCATCACATCCTTCGATGAGGTGGTGGTCGTGATCTTCATCGGATCGGCCAATCAACAAACCCTGCCATGGCAGATGTTTACCGGCCTGCGTGAACAGATCAGCCCGACGATTCTGGCTGTCGCGACAATTCTGGTTTTCATTTCCATCCTGTTGCTTACAACGGTCGAATTGCTGCGGCGCAGGTCTGAGCGCCTTCGAGGAATGTCGCCTGGATGAAGCTGAAATTCGCTATGTTGTCAGTCCTGATCGCCTCGGCCCCTATGGCCGAGGCGTGTACGTCTGACGGTATGTTGTTCTTCGATGCGAACCCCCGGGCCACTCTGTTCGTGGTGCCTGACGATCTGCCGTTAAGCGACAGCAAGGGCATCACCGTTACGGGGGCCTATACGGGTGCGGAACTGCGCGAAGGGGGCGGCAACGCGCCCGTCGGATTTTTCCTGCAAGACGGTGAGGTCATAAACCGCAACGGTGGTCCGATGGACGGGGTCCTGCTGATCGACGGGGACAACGTGCGGATCACCCGACGCGACGTGATCGGGATCGACAGCGCGGAAGGCAGACTTGCTCTGGCGGAGCGCGCGAAGCAGGACCACATCTCGCTGCTTCAGTCGCACCTGCTGATTTCGGAGGGCGAACTGGACATTCACGAAATCGAGGACGCCCCGCGTTTCACCCGCCGCGTGCTGATCCAGACGGAGGACGGTCTGGGCATCTGGCAAAGCGCCCAGCCCCTGACGCTGTATTCCGCAGCCGTCGCCGTGCAGTCCGCCTGCGCCCCGACGATGGCGCTGAACCTGGATATGGGATCATACGATTATTGCGTCAGCGATGGGCGTTATTGCGGTCTGCGCCGCGATACGGAACGATTGTCGAACCTGCTAAGGCTGGAGCGTGGAGAGCGCCCACAGCCAGACGGAGACGCTGAGGACTGACATCCCGGTGCCCAGCAGGACCACCGACGCGGCCACGCCCTTTGCCCGGTCGTACATGTTCGCGAAGACATACGCATTGATCCCCGGCGCCATCGCCGCTGTAACAACGGCGGAGCGGACGAATTCCGGCGACAGATCGAACACCTCTACCGTCATCAGCCATGCGATCGACGGATGCACGATCAGCGACAGGACACTGACCATCAGGGCTTGGGGCAACTGGGCCGACAGCTTGTACCGCGTCAGGATCGCGCCCAGTCCGAACAGGGCCGCAGGCAGGGCAGCCCGTACCATCAGATCGACCGCCGCCCAGACCGGATCGGGCAGGGGAATGTTGCCGAGATTGACGATAAAGCCGAGCGCGAGGCCGATCATCAGCGAGTTTCGGAACATCGACCGCACGACGGCCCGCACCGTATCGACCGGACCGCGCCCATCCGCCCGCGCGATTTCCATCGACGTTATCCCCAGCAGATAGCAAAACGGCGCGTGGATCGAGATGATCGCGAAGTTCGCCGCCAACGACTCCGTACCGTAGGCCCGCTCCATGATCGGCAGGCCCAGCAGGACGGAGTTCGAGAAGAGAGCGCCGAAACCGATCGCCACTGCCTCACCCGGGCGGCGCCGGAAAATCAGCCGCGCCCCCAGAATGCCGAGCACGAAACAGGTGCTTGCACCCACGTAGAAGCTGACCAGCAACCTGATATCGAACACCGCCCCCAGATCCAGACGGGCAAGTGCGGCGAACAGCAGGCAGGGGATCGCGAACCCTTGCGTGAACACCATCAAACCGTCTGCACCTGAATCGCTGAACAGTTTCAGCCGCGTCGCGATGTAGCCTGCCCCGATCACCAGAAAGACCGGAATGACGATCTGGATCAGTCCCAGCATGGGAACTCGATCCGGGCGCGGCTACAGGTCATATTCGATCTTCATCCCGTCATAGGCCGCCGTCACGTTTTCGGGCGTATCGCGACAGACCGTCGCGTAGTCGAGGTCGATGTGCATGTTCGTCAGGATCGCCCGCTTCGGCTGTGCACGGGCGATCCAGTCCAGCGTTTGGGCGTAATGACTATGTGTCGGGTGCGGTTTGTAGCGCAAGGCATCGACCACCCAGCAGTCCAGCCCCTCGACAGCCTTCCACGCCGCGTCGTTCATCTGGGCGACATCGGGCAGGTATGCGAAATCACCGACCCGGATGCCCTGTGCCTGGATGCTGCCATGATCGACAGCGAAGGGCGTGATGTCGATCGTTCCGCCTGCGCCCTCGATTTCGATGCGGCCATCCAATGGCTTGAGGTACAGGATCGGCGGATAGGGGCTGCCCTCGGGTGTCTTGAACGCATAGCCGAACCGTTCCAGCAACGCGCGGCGCGTCGGTTCGTCGGCCCATACCGGCAGGCGGGCGCGCATGTTGAACACGATCATGCGCAAATCGTCCAGCCCGTGAACATGGTCCGCATGCTCATGCGTATAAACCACACCGTCGAGGGTGCCGATGCCTGCTTCCAGCAGCTGGTTTCGCATGTCAGGTGAGGTGTCGATCAGAACGCGGGTGGCGTCCTCCCCCTCGAACCGCTCGATCAGCAGCGAGCAGCGGCGGCGGGCGTTTTTCGGCTCATCCGGGTCGCATGATCCCCAATGCCCGCCAAGGCGCGGAACCCCACCGGACGATCCGCAGCCCAATATTGTGAACACCATTCGCGCCATCACGCACCCGCCACGGTGCGCGTGAACAGGCGCTCGAAATTGGCTTCGGTATGGGCCGCGAAATCCTCGGCGCTGATGCCGAAAACCTCCGCCCCGCGGGCCGCGGTATGGGCGGTATGGGCCGGTTCGTTCCGCTTGCCGCGATGGGGAACCGGGGCGAGGTAGGGGCTGTCCGTTTCGACCAGGATACGGTCGAGCGGGGCGGTCGCGAAAATCTCACGCAGTTCGGTTGATTTCGGAAAGGTCACGATCCCCGACATGCTGAGGTAAAAGCCAAGTTCCAGCGCCGTAGCGGCCAGCTCTGGACCCGAGGAAAAGCAGTGCATCACGCAGGTGAACGGGCCGCTGGCGTGCTCCTCCCGCAGGATCGCGGCCATGTCGTCATCCGCCGCGCGTGAGTGGATGATGAGGGGCAGACCCGTCTGGCGGCATGCCTCGATATGACGGCGCAGGCTGGTCTGCTGCGCCTCCGCGCTTTCCGCCGTGTAATGATAGTCCAGTCCAGTCTCACCAATGCCGACCATGCGCGGATGCTGCGCGGCCTCGACCAGTTCGGACACCTCGATCATGGGTTCGGATGCCACGCTCATCGGATGAATGCCGTAGGCGAACCAAACCTCGGGCAGCCGTTCCGCGATGGAGTGTACCTTCGCCAGCCCCGCGCGTTTGGTGCAGATCGTGACCATCCGGTTCACGCCCGCCGCGTGGGCACGGGCGATGACCTGCGACAGGTCGTCGTCAAAATCGGGAAAGTCGAGATGGCAGTGACTGTCGGTGAGCATGGGGCCTACTGAATTTGCCGTCGTGCGGTCGCATCTATTGCAAGGAAGGTATCGAGGATGACTTGCGCAGGGTCAAGGTTGACCAGCCGTCCGTGGTCAATCCGTGCGCTGGTCGTCTGGGCCAGTTCGGCCCATTGCTGGGCGGCGAAGGGCGTGGGGGCAAGCCTGCGCAGGGTCGCGGCCTCACCCTCCACCGCCTCCACGGGGGGCTGACCGGTGGCCCCGGTTCGCGACAGCCGGTTCAACAGCAGGGCGATCAGGCGCACGGTCAGGTCGTATCGCTCTTCCGCTCCGCGCCCGGCGCATCCATCCGCCACTCGGGTCATCAGCATCCGGTCCATCCGGGGGGCCGCCGAAAGGATGGCGATCAGGTTTCCGTAAAGCACCAGGCCTTCGTCCGCGATCAGGCGCACGGCCTCACCCGCGCTGCCCCCGCTGAGGCTGGTCAGCGCCTGCGTATCCGCATCGGGCGCGTAGCCCGCATCCATCATCGCACTGCCCAGCGATGCGGCATCCAGTGCGCCCAGCCGCAATTCGCGACACCGTGACCGTATGGTCGGCAACAGGCGGCCCGGCTGATGGCAGACCATCAGGAACAGGACCTTCTCAGGCGGTTCCTCCAGTATTTTCAGCAGAGCGTTCTGGGCGGGGACGTTCAGATCGTCCATCGCATCGACGATCGCGACCCGCCAGCCGCCATCGGCCGCGCTCATGTTGAAAAAGCTCTTGAGCTTGCGAACCTCCTCGACGGTGATCTGTTTGCGGAGCTTCTTGGTCTTTTCATCCCAGGGGCGGCGGCACAGCAGCACACGCGGCTCCCCCAATGAGGCGACCCTGCGGAACGCGGGCTGGTCGGGGTCGATATATAATCCGGCGTCGCCCTCGGGCTGACCCGCGATCATCCACCGCGCGATGCGCCAGGCCAATGTCGCCTTGCCCACGCCGCGCGGGCCGGTCAGCATCCAGCCGTGATGCAATCTGCCGCCCCGCGCCACGCTGAGAAACGCATCCTGCGCCGCGTCTTGACCGTGCAGGGCGGCGGTCTCCCTTGGATGGGGGGCACCCGCGATACGATCCGGTTCTGGTATTTCGTCGCTCACAGCCTTGCCTCGACCCGGCGGGCGATATCCGCCGCGACAATCTGGACCGGGCGATCGCCATCTATCAGAATGCAACGCTCCGCATGGTCCTGCGCCAAGGCGCAAAACCCCTTTCGCAGGGTGTGCTGGAAACGGGCCCCCATATCCTCGAACCGGTCCTCTCCGGATTTGCGCGCCAGTCCGCGGGCCAGTGCGGCATCGGGGTCCGTGTCCAGGATCAACGTGATGTCCGGTTCGACCCCGATCATCAGATCGTGCAGGGCATCGACGGTATCGCGCAGGTCGCCGCGCGTCGCACCCTGATAGACACGGGTGCTGTCCGCGAAACGGTCGGAGATAACCACCGCGCCGCGATCCAGCGCGGGGCGGATCGTGCGCTCCAGATGGTCGCGGCGGGCGGCGGTGAACAGCAGGATCTCCGTCTCCGCCGACCAGCGGCCCGGATCGCCCTCAACCAGAAGCTTGCGGATATCCTCGGCCCCCGGTGCGCCGCCCGGCTCACGCGTCAGCACCACGTCGCGCCCAGCCGAGGCCAGCCGTTCCCACAGCATCCGCGCCTGCGTCGATTTTCCAGACCCGTCTATGCCCTCGAACGTGATGAACATGCCTCGTCAATCCGATCCGAACAGATTGTCGAGCGCGCGCGACGCCAGCAACCCGGTGGAGGAAACGATACGGGTCATCGGCCCGCCCTCCGCCACGTCGCTCCGGGCGAGCAGGGGGATGGTCATGGTGCCGACGCCGGGGGTTTCGATCAGCAGATCCGCGATGTGCTGGCCCGCCTGGATCGGGGCAGGGACAGGGCCGTCATACACGACCCGGGCCGTAGCCTCATCCGCCTGTCCGCGCGGCAAGGTGGCCACGATATCCTCACCGGCGATCAGATCGACCTGCTTGTCCTCCCCCAGCCAGACATCGGCCTGCGAGACCGGCGTTTCACCGTCGAAGAAGGTGACGTTCTCGAACTCGCGAAAGGCCCAGGCCGCGATCCGCTCGCTTTCGGTCGTGCGGGTCTCGGTGCTGTCCAGACCCGTGACCATGAAGATGATCCGACGCCCGTCGCGAACCGCCGATCCGACCAGCCCGTAACCGGCTTCCTCTGTATGCCCGGTTTTCAGGCCGTCCCCCGCGATGGAGCTGTACAGCAGCGGGTTTCGGTTTGGCTGGGTGATGCCATTCCAGGTGAACTCCCGCTCCGCGAAGAAGGGGTAGTACTCTCCGAATTCCTCCATCATCCGACGGGCCAGAAAGACCAGGTCACGCGCGCTCATCCGGTGGGATTCCGCAGGCCAGCCGGTCGCGTTGGCAAAGGTCGAGCCATCCATCCCCAGTTCGCGCGCCCGCTCCGTCATGCGGGAGGCAAATGCGCCTTCGGACCCGGCCAGATGTTCCGCCACCACGATACAGGCATCGTTGCCGGACAGAACCACGATGCCCCTGATCAAGTCGCGTACCGTCGGGTCGTGCCGGGTTTCAAGAAACATGGTCGAGCCAGGATAGCCATGGGCGTTCGCGCTGACCGGGAACGTATCGTCCATATCGACGCGCCCTTCCTCGATGGCCTCGAACAGCATGTTCAGCGTCATCAGCTTCGACATCGAGGCGGGGGGAATCGGCGTGTCCGCGTTCTTCTCCAGTAGGACAGCGCCGGTGTCGTAGTCAACGACGAGCGCGGCTGTGGCGGACGTGTCCAGCGTCTGGGCCGAAAGGGGTACTGCGAATGCGAACACCAGCACGGCGAAAATACGCAAAATCATCAGAAAAACTCCACTGGTTCAAATCTTAAAGGGCAACGGCAAGGGCATCGTCGAACCCCATCTGCCGCAACCTGTCACGGATCGCCGCCAGATCCGAGGCACTGCGCGCAGGGCCGACGACAACCCGGGTCAGCGCGCCCGCAGGTTCGGTACGCGCCGACAGGCCTTCTGCCTGCAATTTCGTCACCAAAGCCGTCGCGTTTGAGGCGACACCGAACGTACCGACCTGCATGTAGGGCCGCTCCGGCACCGTTCCGGGCGCGGGGGGGGAGGGCAGAACCGTCGCCGGTTGCGGCGCGGTAAAGACCGGCGCGACAGGTTCGACGTCTGGCATATTGGCCGGAATATCGGGCGATGTGCCGGGAATGTCGATGATCGTCGCCTGCATCGGCTCCGCAATGTCAGCCACCACATCTTGTGAAGTGCTCGGGGCAGGCGCAGTCGTATCAAAGCGCAGGGCCACGACCTCTACCTCAACTGGAACGCCGGGCGTAACGCCCAGCTGCTGCGCCGCCTCCGCTGACAACTGAAACGGTGGTCCGGGGATCGACGGATCGCGACGGAACAGCGCGGCGGTGATCGTGCGGCCGGTCGAAATCTCGGTGATGCTGGCCCGCTCCGCCGACTCGACATCAGGATGCGCGATCCATGCCCCACCGAGCGAGGGCCGCCCGTCCCAAGCGGCCAAGGTCCGCAGCGCGAAAAGATCCGGTCGCGGGGTGGCGCCATCGCTCTGCGCGGTTGGCTCGACAGCACGGTCGACGATATTCTGAGTAGGCGTCGCGGCTTGCGGACCTTCAGGCACCTCGCATGCCGTGACCGCCAAAACCGCGCATATCGCTGTGGTTGTACGAACGTATCGCATCGTTATCGCCATGGAGCCTGCCTCTTTGCCTGTGACCGCGACCCTCTGCGGGACCGTCGTCCGCGCAAACTCTACCCCACGGCGATCCGCTAGGAAAGTCTGGTGCTGGACGTTATGCGTTCACTTCGCTAGGACCAACCTAGCTGGAGGTGTGGCCGAGCGGTTTAAGGCACCGGTCTTGAAAACCGGCGTGCGTGAAAGCGTACCGTGGGTTCGAATCCCACCGCCTCCGCCACTAAGCTCACGACTCACGTGGCAGTAATGTCATTAGATTCAATAACTTGCGTGTGTTTATCTGGGGCTCCAGTTTATATTAATGTTGGTTTTGCTACACATTGCGCTACACAATCCGTAGCTCAATGCGTTTGTGGTGCCTTAGGGTTTATCGCGGGATCTCCCGTTGCGCTGAGATCACAACGTGTCTTCGCCTTTGACGTAGGGCAGACGCCCCGAAGTGGGGCGCCCTCGGCGTGATTAGGCGGCGTTCGATACCTGGGCGGAGGGATCCCAACCCGCCTCCACCGCATCCAAAAGCGCCGAGATATACGTGCGCCCATGGCGGTGGTAGATCTCGGACGTCGTCCGGATATCTGATCGAAAAAGGTCCGGGGGCACAATCAGATCGGGCGGTGGGCTTTGATGTGAGAATGCAGAGCCTTCTCGAAGCAGATCGCCCGATGTCCCGTCTCCAACGCGACAGATCGCAGAACGGAACCCTTTGTTGTTTCGGGGGCGATCTGGACCTGGCGCATCCGGACTTCGGGGTTTGAACTGAAGCCGAGTTTGATCACGGGCAGGTCGGGAAGCGTAAAATCGAGCAAATAGATTTTGCTTGGCTTCGACGTCCAGCTCTGCCCGCAACCTGCGCAATCGACGTCGCCGTGACGCATGTTCGCGACAGAGACATCCTGGCGATGACCGCAAGTGTGCTCATACCGGCGATAGCTGACATTTTTCCGGACAGAGGGTCCGATGAGCTGCCAATCCTGCGCTTCTGCCTCAGCCGCGTGACGGTCAGTCAAACAGGTCTCGCAGGAAAGACTGTGACCGCCAGCGGCTGCTGCCTCGATACGGAGATGCTGGCGGCGATCAGTGTGGCCGCATTCGAAAGCGTAGACGCCATAATGGCGGTCGCCTTGCGGGTCCGCAGCGATCAGGCGCGCCCCGACCTTCGCGGCAGCGTCTTCCCGTCGCTTCCGAATGCAATGCGGACATTCCGGATTGTGGCCGAGCACCACGCTGACGCGCTTGAGCGTCGGCTGGCCACAGCTTTTGCAGCCGAGGACCACATGTAGGCGATCAACCGCGCGACCAATCAGAGTGAAGCCACCATGATCGGCGGTATCATACCAGTGGCGGGGTCGTTTTCCGGAAAAGACTGGCAGGAATTTTCCGTCGATGGGGAAGGGAAAGGTGGTCTTTGCAACAGGCATTGCGTGCTCCAAGGCAGGGCGAACCAATTGCCTTCAGGCAATTGGGGCAAATTGGGAGATGATGGGGGCAGGTCAACTTGTCCGGAACCCGGACAAGTCAACGACCAAGGCGAACAGCTCAGTTCAGGCGGCGATGTACTGCCATTAGGTCGAGGTTGCCGCGGTAAGCCTCGGTCAACGCATATGCCTCGTACAGGAGTTCTGCGTGTCCGGGATTGCTCTGCTTGTTCTTGCGATGGAGCTCGAGGATCGTGGATCCGCATTCCAGCAAGTGAGTGGTATCCGGAAAGCACTCGTTGGTGACCTCCAGGAAGGCCTGCGCAGCCATTTTCAGATCGTCGTTTGCGCCATAGATGTCCAGCACAGCAGACAGCGCATTCATACACTCGCACCAAGCTGTCGCGGAGTCATGAATCCGGTTCTGGCCCGCATCCGTATCAAGGATTTTGCGGGCCTCATGCATAAGCCAATCAGCGCGCAATGCCCCGAAAATCGCATCGAGCGCGTTGCGAAACGCAAGGCGGTCTTCGGCGAGCAGGGCAATGAGCGGTTCAGCAACGGGAGTTGCCGTGGTAGTTTTGTCAGTAGCCATCTTGGTCTCCTCTTAGATCAGGCTGGTCAGCATGGGCGTTGGAGTTGCTGCTCCGGCGTCCATGTGTTTTTATATGATATCAAGAAATCGAAAGTCAATAAATAATATCATGAAATCACGTGGTCGCCCAAAAGTAGATACCCATCCTGTTATGGTCCGCATGCCGACATCATTGATCGAGCGCGTTGATCATGCACGTCGAGCAGAGACTGATCTCCCCAGTCGGCCTGAAATGATACGTCGTATCGTTGAGGAGTGGTTTGAGACAGAAAGTGATGATGCGTGACAGGACTGTCCCGGGGTTCGAGATCTTCAGAGAAATCTGGGAGCTTGTTTCGCCACTTCTTGTCGATGTACCGGATACTGTCGAAATGTGGATCGTAGCGATGATTGATCTTGTGGATCACTCGCCGATATGAGTGGGCGTTGTCCGTTACGATCGTGACCGGTCTAAGTGGCCTGACGTGCTCAATCGCTTTGTTGAGAAAGGCTCTGGCCGCTTTCGTATCCCGTTTGGCTGTCAGGCGGAAGTCGACCACCTGACCGTTTTCATCAACGTCCCGCCACAAGTAACGCTACTTGCCGCCAACGCGAATGTGGGTTTCGCCTACGTGCCACTCGACACTTGCCCGGCGCAAATGGCTCTCTGTTCGTTTGGTGATCTCATGGCCAAATTTGGTCTCCCTACGATACACGGTGGACCGATTAACACAGATCCTGCGCTCTGCGAGCAGATCCTCCACATCATGGTAGGACAAAAGAAACCGCAGATAGCACCGCACCACGAAGGATGATGTCGCGTGGAAACCGGTGCCGCCTAAAGGGTGACTGACGCGACCCGATCGATCTCAAAAGTATGAAGGTCGCCAAATGGCTCGGTTAATGCAACAGTCCCGTTTGTCCCGCTTCCCACCTCGTGCCGTCGCGATCGAGAGTCCCGATATCGATCCCGGCGAGCAAAAAAGCCATCTTGAACCGCGCGATGTCCTCATCGTCATCCGAGCGATCACGCAGCAAGGACGCGAAGTAGTAGAGGTCCGGTCGCTGGTGCTCGTGGTTGTAGAGCGGCACCGAGTTGTCAAAGTCGATTTTGGGACGAACGTTCCGGTCCTTCGTCTTGAGATCCAAGGTCCTGCCCCCGGGGAAAGGCGTAGTCGTGCCGGGTACTCTCACGCCGAACTTCAAAGGCAATCCCGTGACGTTCCAGGAACCGCTCGAAGACAACTTCCCCGATACATCCGACGATGTTGGGCTGCAGTTTCCGATGCGAGTTCTCCAAGACCGGCAGGGACCGCACACTGCGCAGGGCGGTGTTCAGGATATCGTCCCCAAGCGGGACCTCGCGGTAGGTTTCGGCCATTAATCTGTACCAGACATGCGGAAGTACGGATCACGTCGCACAAGAACGCCCACTCCGCGTTCCCCATCAACAATCGCGCCAAAGCTGCCTCCCTCAGAAAGCAACTTTGAATCAGAAATCAGACGATTTGGGAATCCAGTTTGTCAACAGAACCTAAAGACTAAAGTGTTGCGTTCACCGGTTGAGCCCACCGTTCATTGAAGACCACCGATTTGCATTTTCCATTGGACGGATGTGCCAAGTCATGAATGTCACCGCGGGCGGATTGCGGGCTTTCCGTAGCCGCCGGGCCAGCCGTAGACAACGCAGTGATCTGGTGACGCTAGCACACATCAAGGAACAGTCGCGCCTCAGCCTTGGCAGCTATGGCAGGCCGCGCAAGCACAAGGCGACGACAGATAGCAATCACAAGTTCAACATCGCTCCGAACTTGCTGGATCGAAACTTCACTGCAAACGAACCAAATCAAGAATGGGCAACTTACATCAGCTATATCTGGACGTGCGAAGGTTGGCTGTATCTTGCTGTGATCCTGTACCTGCATTCTCGGCGGGTGATCGGCTGGGCGGTCAGCAATCGTATGAAACGTGATCTTGCGATCCGAGCGCTGAAGATGGCCATTGCGTTCCGAGAGCCACCTAAAGGCTGCATCCATCACACGGATCGTGGGAGCCAATATCGTGCGCATGATTAGCAGAAGCTTCTGCGCCAGCATGGCTTCAAGGTATCCATGGGCGGAAAAGGTAATTGCTATGATAACGCTGCCGTCGAAACCTTCGTCAAAACCATAAAGGCAGAACTGATCTGGCGACATCCTTGGGAGACACGACGCGAGGCAGAGATGGCCATATTCGATTACATCAACGGCTTCTATAATCCGCGCCGCCGAAATTCAGCACTGGCTTGGAAAAGCCCCGTCGCTTTCGAACGCAAAGCGGCCTAAACGAGCACTTGGGGCGGCACGAAAGCGGGACAGGTCCACTATAATCAATGAACTACGCTGAAAATCTACGAAAGAGCATGATGATTTACGCACATACTGTTCAAGGGCGCCCCGTTTCCGAATGGGAAACCCTAGAAGATCACGCGAGGGCCGTTGCGATACGTGCTTCGGCGTTCGCTCTCCCCTTTGAGGGATCTCAAGCGGCTGGCCTTCTAGGTTGGACACATGATCTGGGCAAAATGAAATCTCGATTTCAAGAGAAGCTGATGGGTGCACACAACGGGGAATCTCATAGCACCGAGGGGGCAAAATTTCTGATAGATCGTCACGGAGGCTTGGGGTCGCTTCTCGCCGCATGTGTCGCCGGACATCATTCGGGCTTGCCAGATATTTCTGATTTAGTGCGACGGCTGAAGGACACTCCTGCGCTCGAGCCTCCGGACTGGATGCCGAATCCCGAGCCTTTAGTACGATCTGGACCCATGCGTGGAATGCCTTCCCATTTTTCTGTTCAGTTTATGATCAGAATGCTTTTTTCATGTCTGATAGACGCGGATGAGTTGGAGACGGAAGCCTTCTACACTGTTCAGGAGGGAGGGTCCGTAGATCGGACACCTGCTCGTGTGACACCGGCACATCGAGACGCTTTCGATCGTTATTTAGAGAAGTTTACCAATGCGACGGGCCTAGTTAATAGGCTCCGATCAGAGATATTGGTCCATGCGCGCGCGGCGGCGGCTCAGAAAACGGGTCTCTTCACGCTGACCGTGCCTACTGGGGGCGGGAAAACTCTGACGTCATTAGGTTTCGCGCTGGATCATGCATTGGCAAACGATTTGGAACGGGTGATCCATGTCATCCCCTACACCTCTATTGTCGAGCAGACGGCGGATGTATTCAGCCGAGTTCTCGGTCCTGATCAGGTCGTAGAGCATCATTCCAGCTTTGACTGGGACGGTGTGACGGACGACGAGGATCTGAAGCGTCTCCGTAGCGTGACGCGCAACTGGGATGCACCGGTGGTTGTCACCACAGCCGTGCAGTTCTTCGAGAGCCTTTTCGCTGCCCGCAAGCGGCGCTGCGCAAAGCTGCACAACCTGTCCCGATCTGTCATCGTGATCGATGAAGCACAAACGATGCCGCGGCGGTTCCTAAGGCCTTGCCTCGCCGCTATTTCCGAGCTTGTCGAACATTACGGCGCCACGGTCGTCCTGTCGACGGCAACGCAACCCGTTCTCACGCGCAAGAAGGGTCTCGATGTGCCTGAAGCATTGGAGAACGTGTGTGAGCTGGCACCCGATCCGCCGCGTCTATACCGCGCATTGTGCAGAACACGCGTGATCGATGCAGGCCCTCTGGACGACGAGGCTTTGAAGAAACGTATTGAGCGCGCGCCTCAGGTTCTTGCGATTGTAAACAACCGCCGTCACGCCCGGGCTCTGTTCGAACAAATCCAAAATTCGAACGGTGCTCGTCATCTAAGTACGATGATGACTCCCGCCCATCGCCGCGCAGTGTTGGCTGACGTCCGCGCGCGTCTTGACGCCAAGCTGCCCGTGCGGCTCATTTCGACGTCGTTGGTTGAGGCAGGGGTGGATGTCGACTTTCCAATTGTCCTACGTGCGGCCGCAGGCATCGACTCCATCGCCCAGGCAGCGGGACGCTGCAATCGCGAGGGGAAGCTATCAGGCCTCGGAGAGGTGATTGTTTTCACCCCTACGGCAGACGGCTCTTCTCCACCCGAAGATGTCGCCCAGATGGCCGCTATTGGAGCGAAGGTGCTGGCGGAGCATCGCGACGATCCTTTGTCGCAGGAGGCAGTGGCCGCTTACTTTCGAGATCTACTATGGTCGCAGGGAAAAGAAGCGCTGGATGCTGCATTGGTGGGAGCAGAGGGCAGCGCGCAAAAGATTGGCATCCTCAAGACGATTGCGGAATCCGGCAATCGTTATATGTTCCCCTTCGATCAAATTGCTCGCGCTTTTCGACTAATCAACGATGCGCAGGCCCCGATCATTATCCGGGGCGGGACTTGGGGCATTGATGATGATTTGCTTAGCAAGCTGGAATGGGCAGAGGGTGCCGGCGGCATCGCCCGCGCATTGCAACCCTATGTCGTCAACGTCCCTCATCGTATCCGCCTTGAACTAGAGCAAACCCGTGCTGCGAGCATATGGCGAGAGGACTTGTTTGGGCGTGAATTCCTATTGCTGGATCATAAGGAGCTTTACGATGAGCATGCAGGGCTAAGATTGGAGCGTTTCGATGAGATGGGAACATTGATCCTCTAAATAAATGATATAGAAAGTGTACTGATTCACACACAAAATAGGGAGTTTTGTAATAATTTTACGGTTGAGGTGTGTCTGTATAAATAGCAGGATGCATGGGGAGTATGGGTTTTGATATTTTGAACATGACATCATTTGGTGTAAAAATTCACGTCTGGGGCGATTATGCCTGCTTCACCCGCCCAGAGATGAAGGTCGAGCGTGTGTCATATGATGTAATGACGCCCTCTGCCGCACGCGGCATTCTGGAGGCCATCCATTGGAAGCCTGCCGTCCGATGGGTCGTGGATCGTATTCACGTTCTCCGGCCAATCCGTTTCGACAATATTCGTCGAAACGAAGTCGGTGCCAAAGTAAGCGACCGCAACGCGCGGGCGGCAGAGCGGTCCGGCGACTTATCGACACTTGGCATCGATGTCATAGCCAAGCGGCAGCAGCGCGCGATGTTGGCTCTGCGCGATGTCGCTTACGGGATCGAGGCGCATTTCGAGATGACAGACCGTGCGGGGCCAGGGGACAATCCAGGAAAGCACCGGGAGATGTTCATGCGGCGGGCCGCGAAGGGACAGTGCTTTCATCGCCCTTGTCTGGGCGTACGGGAGTTTGCCGCCGACTTTGAGTTGGTGGATGAATTTCCGCAAACGGCACTTTCCCCCGATGCTCGCAACCGCGATCTGGGATGGATGCTGTATGATATCGACTATCAGAACGACCGGCGATCTGCGTTTTTCCATGCGGTGATGGAGGATGGTGTGATCGACGTTGCTGCTGCGGCGCGAAAAGGTCTTGCGTCGTGACAATTCTGGCGGAACTCGCTGCGCTCTATGACAGAATGCCCGATTTGCCCCGGCCTGGCTACTCACGCGAGGCGATTGGCGGCGAGATTGTATTACGACAGGACGGCACCGTCGTTGAAATAAACGTTCTAGCCGCGCCAGACGAAAAGGGTAAGCTGCGGCCGCGTTCCATATCAGTACCTGCTGCCATCAAACGTGCATCCGGCATACAGCCAAACCTTTTCTGGGATAAGTCAGCCTATGTTCTAGGCGTCATCGCCGCTATGGGCGACGATGGTAAACCATTGCTGGATGATCTTGGGCACGGGGTCGCCGGTCAAGGTAAGCGAACAGCAACGGAACATGCGGCATTTGTCTCAGTCCATACGGACTTGCTGGTTGATGTGGCGATGCCGAGTTTGATCGCGTTTCGGACTTTTCTTGAAAGATGGTCATGGCAGGATTTTGCGGAGTACGGATATTCTCCAAAACTGCTGGATCAAAATCTCGTCTTCCGCATTCAGGGGGATACGCAGTTTCTGCACGATCTGCCTGAGGTTGCGGCGCTCCTTGCAGTACAAGCCGAAGGCGGGGAAATCTGTCTCGTATCAGGCGAGATTGCACCGGTTGCTCGTTTGCATCCGTCTATCAAAGGCGTGATGGGCGCGCAGTCGTCAGGCGCTTCACTGGTTTCTTTCAACGATCTCGCTTACGAATCTCACGGCAAGAAGCAGGGCGATAACGCTCCCGTTTCTGCTCAGGTTGCGTTCGCTTATGGAACCGCGCTCAACGCTCTGCTGGCACGCGGATCGGGTCAGACACTGCGCGTCGGCGATGCCACTGTCGTATTTTGGGTCGAAGCTGCCACACCGGATCAGGCTGTGGCGACATCATGGCTCTTTGCGGAGGCGCTCTCCCCGTCGCCACCTGAAGATGCCGATACCGCGCAGAATAAGGTGTCGGCGGAACTGGTGGCGATCGCGCGCGGCAGGTGGCAAGACGCCCCTGACTACGATCCTGAAACCCGTGTCTTCGTCTTGGGTCTCGCTCCAAACGCCGCGCGCCTTTCAGTGCGGTTCTGGCATCCGGGACGATTGCAGGATTTTGCTGAACGCATCGCGACATTCTGGGACGACCTTGCCATCGAGCCTTCCCCTTGGCTCGGCCTGGACGGTGTGTCCCGCCCGCCTGCGGCCTGGCGTCTTCTCTATGATATAGCTGCCTTGGGCGACGCAAAGAATATCCCGCCGCTTCTGGGGGGCGCATTGATGCGGTCGATCCTGACCGGAGCCAACTATCCCCGGATGTTGCTGTCGAGCGTGATTGGCCGCTTGAGGGTCGAAGGCACGCCAACTGACCGCTTTTCTGACGGCCGCCGCGCCGCCATCATCCGCGCCGTGCTGACGCGCAACACAACACAGGAGGTCCCCATGGCCTTGGACGAGACATCCGAAGACCCAGCTTACGTGCTAGGCCGTTTGTTCGGTGCCTTCACTTACGCCGAGCGCAGTTATGCCGATCGGGGAGCGACCATACGCGACAAATACATGGGCGGAGCCTCGGCCACACCTGCGCGTATCTTTCCAATGCTGATGAAGGGTTACGAACACAACCGCGCCGGCCTTGCCAAAGCGGGTGGCCAGAAGGTGGGCGCAGGCATAAAGGCGGATAAAGCCATTGCCGCAATCCTAGCCAAACTTCCCGGCGATGGTGTCCTGCCTTCCGCCCTTCCACTAGAGGATCAGGGCCGCTTCTTCATAGGCTTCTACCATCAACTTTCGGCATTCTACCAAAAGGCCGAGGATTCCATTTTCGACGATACTCTAGACGGAGAGATAGAATGACCGCCGTGACCAACCGTTATGATTTCGTGCTGTTTTTCGACGTCGAGAATGGTAATCCCAATGGGGACCCCGATGCGGGGAACTTGCCACGCATGGACCCCGAGACGTCACAGGGCCTCGTCACAGATGTCTCGCTCAAACGCAAGCTGCGCAACTACGTAGCCGAGGCGAAAAGCGAGGTGCCGGGCCATGCTATATATATGCAGGAGGGTGTAGTCTTGAACCAGCAGCACGCTCTGGCCTACGAAGCGGAAGGCCTGAAGTCCGAAGCAAAAAAAAAGCCGAAAAAGATCGAGGACGCGACCCGCATAACTGACTGGATGTGCGCCAACTTCTGGGACATCCGCACATTTGGTGCCGTCATGACGACCGAGGTCAATGCCGGGCAGGTCCGCGGCCCAGTCCAGCTAACCTTCGCCAAGTCCGCTGAGCCGATCATGCCGCTGGAGGTTTCGATAACTCGGTCCTCAGTCACCAATGTAAAGGATGCGGACAAGGAACGCACCATGGGCCGCAAGCACGTTGTGCCCTACGGCCTCTACCGCGCGCATGGGTTCATAAACGCCAACCTCGCACGACGCACCGGGTTCTCCGAAGACGATCTCGTGCTCCTATGGGCTAGTTTCCGCGACATGTTCGAACACGATCGCTCTGCTGCTCGCGGCATGATGGCGGCTCGACGTCTGATCGCCTTCCGGCACGACAGTGCTCTCGGCAATGCGCAGGCACACAAACTCTTCGACCGCGTGACAGTGCATCGTGCGCACGAGGGCAGCACTTTGCCGGTCGGCGACGGTGGCACGCACAACTGGCCGGTTGCTCGCGCTTTCACAGACTATGCGATCAGGCTGGACGACGCTGATTTGCCTGAGGGGATCGAGATCATAGAACCCTTTTGATGGTGGACACGTCCCTCCCTCTCTCAGCTCTTCAACACTGGCTGTTCTGCCCTCGGCAATGTGCCTTGATTCATATCGAGCGGGTGTGGGCTGAGAACCGTCTGACCGCCGAGGGCCGTATCCTACACGAGCGCGCTGATGCGGGTCGACCTGAAAGCCGGAACGGTATTCGCACCTTGCGCGCGGTGCAATTGGCGTCCGTCCGGTACGGACTGCACGGGGTAGCTGATGTCGTGGAAATGCGTGGTACCTCCCCATTTCCCGTCGAGTACAAGCGCGGTCGTCCGAAAGCCCATCGCGCTGACGAAGTGCAGCTTTGCGCGCAAGCCATCTGCCTGGAAGAAATGTCAGGGCAGTCAATTCCTGAAGGCGCACTCTTCTACGGCAAGACACGCCGACGCCAGATAATCACCCTCAATGTCAGCCTCCGTGATTTGACATTGAGGGTCGCGTCCGAGGTGCGCGACGCTATTCAAAAAGGCCTCCTTCCACCACCGGTCTTCGAAGCAAAACGATGTAGTGCCTGCTCAATTTATAACTTGTGCCGGCCCATGAGGTCGTGTGTGGTTGGTCCGAACTGGGTGGCCGATCAAATCGCGCAAGCAGGCGTGCCAGAATGAAGAAGCTATTGAATACGCTCTACGTCACTAGTGAGGGAGCCTATCTGCGTAAAGACGGTGAAACCGTCGCCGTCGATATCGACGGGGCAACCCGCGCTCGTGCTCCCGCGCATTTGCTGGGTCAGATCGTCTGCTTTGGACGGGTCGCCGTTTCTCCCACACTGATGGGGTTCGCGTCAGAGGCAGGGATCACCATTTCTTTCCTTGGCTATTCCGGCAAATTGCAGGCGCGTGTCGAAGGACCGCAGACTGGCAATGTCCTCCTTAGGCGCGCGCAACATGAGATGACCAAACAGCAGGCCGCTTTGCCCGTTGCCCGCGCTTTTGTCGCTGCCAAGGTCGCCAATCAGCGGGCGCTTCTGCGACGTCACCTACGCGACTACGCCAATGCCCCGGGAATAGACATTGTAGATAACGCGCAACGGCGTTTGGCGGACGCTGCACGGTACGCTCTCACTGCTCCGGACCTAGATGTTCTGCGCGGCCAGGAAGGTGAGGCGGCTCATGCGTACTGGACCACATTTCCCCACCTCTTCCGTACCGAAGATCTGACGTTCCGTTTCGCTGGCCGCAACCGTCGCCCGCCCCGCGATGCGGTAAATGCTGTCCTTTCTTTTCTGTATGTCCTGACATCGTTGGACGCGCGCGCCGCCTGTGAAAGCCATGGCCTCGACCCGCAGATGGGATTCCTACATCGCGACCGGCCAGGCCGCATGTCATTGGCTCTAGACCTGATGGAGGAAATGCGGGCGCCCTTAGCTGATCGGGTTTGCCTTAGCCTCGTCAATCGCCGTCAACTTTCATCCTCGGATTTTCGGACGGAGGAAACCGGAGCGGTTCTGCTCAACGACATAGGCCGAAATACGGTGCTCAAGGCCTATCAAGAACGTAAGCGCGTTGAGCTCAAACATGCTTGGCTGGATGAACGTATTGCTCTCGGTCTCGTGCCGCAGATACAGGCACAGCTTCTGGCACGACACCTTCGCGGTGATCTTGATGCATATCCAGCTTGGATATGGAGCTAATCTGATGATGGTCCTTGTCACGTATGACGTCAGAACGGATAGTAAGGAAGGTCGTCGGCGCTTGCGACGTGTTGCGCGCGCGTGTGAGGATTGGGGGCAAAGAGTTCAGTTCTCCATTTTTGAATGTGATCTCGATCCAGCACAATGGTCGGCCTTACGGGCCAGACTGATCGATACGATCGACCCTGAAACGGACTCGCTGCGGTTTTACATGCTGGGCCGAGAATGGCGTCGGCGAGTAGAGCATATCGGGGCCAAGCCATCCACTGACATGGATGGTCTGTTGATCGTCTAGTTTGCGAACCCCAAGCACTCGCTCGACCTCCGTCAGGTTCGCAGCCCTTTGTAACAAAGCTATTTCACTCAGCATCGCAGCAGGGTATTCAAGGAGCGCATCCGAACCATAGGGTTCGCAAATCTGACGCTTTTCTTCCTGCTCTTTGAAATAGTTAGAACAAGACAGTCGCTCCCCTCGCGGGAGCGTGGATCGAAACGCGCGGTTTAGCGTCATGGCCGGAATATCCTCATGTCGCTCCCCTCGCGGGAGCGTGGATCGAAACAATGCATGGCTGGCCGAAATGAAATCGGCCGGCCGTCGCTCCCCTCGCGGGAGCGTGGATCGAAACCCGATGATCCGACTGCCGCGCGAACGTCGCCATGTCGCTCCCCTCGCGGGAGCGTGGATCGAAACATCTGTGTGCGCCTTGCCTATAGGCGGGCGCTTGTCGCTCCCCTCGCGGGAGCGTGGATCGAAACGCGTAGGTCGCGCTTGCGAGCCGGACTTGATAGGTCGCTCCCCTCGCGGGAGCGTGGATCGAAACCCGATCAGAACCCCCGCTGTATAGGCGGCGTCCGTCGCTCCCCTCGCGGGAGCGTGGATCGAAACCTGATCCCACAAACCACACCACAGGAGACACAAAAGTCGCTCCCCTCGCGGGAGCGTGGATCGAAACAGAGAGTCTTACGACATGGAGCGGCAGTTGCAGGGTCGCTCCCCTCGCGGGAGCGTGGATCGAAACGCACTGGCGGTGCTGCTCCCTAGCAGGTAGGCTGTCGCTCCCCTCGCGGGAGCGTGGATCGAAACTCATCGGCATTGCTGCCTCCTATTTTTCGGGGGTGTCGCTCCCCTCGCGGGAGCGTGGATCGAAACAGGCACAGCAGCGCGAACAGGCGGCTCACGAAGGTCGCTCCCCTCGCGGGAGCGTGGATCGAAACACCGGCTTGGGGAGGGGAACGATATCGTAGCGGCGTCGCTCCCCTCGCGGGAGCGTGGATCTGTCTCTTATACACATCTCCGAGCCCACGA
>OLHK01000021.1_pt1 | contig 92066 bp, 82 predicted proteins | sample 1609371 | NCBI WGS metagenome assembly OLHK01 (sample SAMN05416779, study PRJEB24817) | seawater metagenome | isolation source: Sea water | place: Canada:Atlantic | collected 2013-11
AACCAAAACCAGCGCCCAAGCCCGAAAAACCCGAGATGAGGACCGAAGCGGCAGCGCCGCCCAAGTCGAACCTGCCCGCGCGCAGGCAGATCATTCCCGCAGGTCAGCCCCTGCCGCCGCAACCCTCCGCCAATGAGATCAGCGCCGAGGCTCTGGCGAATCTGGCCGAGGTGGAGAAGCGCGCCCGCAAGCTGACCCTGATGCAGTTGACCGAGCGGACCTGCAAATGGCCCATCGGTGATCCCGCGACGGAGGAATTCTGGTTCTGCGGCCTGCCCTGCCAACCCGGCAAGCCCTATTGCGAGGCGCATACCGCCGTCGCGTTCCAGCCGATGTCCTCGCGCCGCGACCGCCGCTCCGCCAGCCGCTGATGCGGCCGCCGGTCCCTGTCCTGCGCAGCTTCGATACGGGGCGCGCGGGAAGTCCGGGTCACGGATCCCTCGGGCAATGTTCTGCTGTTCTGGGCACCGGCATGACGCCGCGCGAGTTGGCGGTTTCGCGTGCGAAACCTACTATTTTAATCAATAACTTAACCTATCGTTAAGCCTCAGCTTGCCCGCGCATGTGCCACTGCCGAATAGGTCTCATCCAGCGCATATCCGGCGGAACGGACCGTGCGCACCGGATCCTGTTCGCCGCGCCGGTTCAGCGCCTTGCGCAGACGCCCGACATGTACGTCCACCGTGCGAATCTCGACATAAACGTCATGGCCCCAGACCCGGTCCAGCAACTGCTCACGGCTGAACACCCGGCCCGGACGTTGCATCAGCACGTCGAGCAGACGAAATTCCGTTGGGCCCAGATGCACGTCCCGCTTGCCCCGACGCACGCGGCACGTCTCCCGGTCCAGCACGATATCGGCGAAGGTGGCGACATCGCCCGCCACGCCCGGACGGGAGCGGCGCAGAACCGCCCGCATCCGCGCCACCAGTTCCGTCATCGAAAACGGCTTGGTCAGATAGTCGTCGGCACCGGTTTCCAGGCCCCGCACCCTGTCCTCTTCCTCACCCCGTGCGGTCAGCATGATGATGGGAATATCCTTGGTCTGCGTGCGCGCGCGCACCTGACGGCAGATTTCCACGCCGGATACATTCGGCAGCATCCAGTCGAGCAGGATGATATCGGGCGCGTCCTCCTCGACCATGTACAGCGCGTCCTCACCATCCATCGCGAGGCAGACGTCAAAGCCCTCCTTGCTGAGGTTGTAGCTCAACAATTCGCTGAGCGCCTGTTCATCCTCGACCACCAACACCTTGGCCATGTCGCCTCTCCCCTCAGTACCCTTCGAGCCCCAGCGGCTCCCCCTTGGGGCGGTCATCGCCCAGCGGCGTTCCCTCGACGATGTAATAGATCGTCTCCGCCAGATGGGTGGAGTGGTCGCCGATCCGTTCCAGATTCTTGGCCACGAACAGCAATTGCGAGCCCAGGCCGATGGTCCGGGGATCCTCCATCATGTAGGTGACGACCTCACGGAAGATGGAGTTGTACATCTCGTCCACCTCCACATCCCGTTTCCAGACGGAGACGGCCAGCGCGGTATCCCTGGAGGTGAAGGCGTCCAGCACCTCGGTCAACTGGCCCAGCGTCTGGTTGCCCATGCGCACGATGGAGGAGGACAGCCTGACCGGGCGCGCATTGGCCAGATAGACGGCGCGGCGCGCGATGTTCTTGCTCAGATCGCCCACACGCTCCAACGTAGAGGCCATCTTCAGCGCGGAGATCAGCAGCCGCAAATCGCCGGCCATCGGTTGGCGCAGGGCGATGACGCGGGTGGCCAGGTTTTCGACCTCCATCTCGATCGCGTCCAGCCGCTTGTCGCGGGAGATAACCTCCTGCGCCATCTGGGCATCGCGGTTCTTCACCGCCTCCAGCGCGCCCGAGAGCATCTCCTCCGCGATGCCGCCCATTTCCGAAATGCGCGCCTGCACGGCGATCAGATCGTCGTCGAAAGAAGATACGATATGCGGACCCATGACGCGCCCTCCTGCAATGAGATCAGCCGAAACGGCCAGTAATGTAATCCTGCGTGCGTTTGTCCACCGGATTGGTGAAAATCTGGTTGGTGTCGCCATGTTCCGCGATAACGCCCAGGTGGAAGAACGCCGTTTTCTGGCTGACCCGCGCGGCCTGCTGCATCGAGTGCGTGACGATGACCACCGCGAAATCCTGGCGAAGCTCATCTATCAGCTCCTCGATCTGCGCAGTGGCGATGGGGTCGAGCGCGGAGCACGGCTCATCCATCAGCAGGACCTCCGGCGCGGTGGCGATGGCGCGGGCGATGCACAGGCGCTGCTGCTGACCGCCGGACAGGCCGGTTCCCGGCTGATCCAGACGGTCCTTGACCTCGTTCCAGATGGCGGCGCGGCGCAGCGATTTCTCGACCACCTCGTCCAGTTCCGCCTTGTTGTTGACCAGCCCGTGAATGCGCGGGCCATAGGCGATGTTGTCGAAGATGGATTTGGGAAAAGGATTCGGTTTCTGGAACACCATCCCGACGCGGGCGCGCAGCGTCACGGGATCGACAGAGCTGTGGTAAATGTCGTCGCCGTCCAGCAGGATCTGCCCCGTTACACGGCAACTGTCGATCGTGTCGTTCATCCGGTTCAGGCACCGCAGGAACGTGGACTTGCCACAGCCCGATGGGCCGATGAAGGCCGTGACCGTGTTGTTGAGGATGTCGATGTCCACGTCCTTGATCGCGTGCGTCGCGCCATAAAACACGTCCACCCCGCGTGAGGCGATCTTGGTTTCACGATCCTGAAGGTCTTGTTCGGTCATGCGCATATTCGTCATATCTGGGTTTCCTTCGGCCATGGCGTCCTACCAACGCCGCTCGAAACGTTTGCGGAGGAACACAGCGAATGCGTTCATGAGTACTAGGAAAGCGAGCAGCACACAAATCGCCGCGGCGGTACGCGCCTCGAATGCGCGCTCGGGGAAGTCGGACCAGCGAAAGACCTGAACCGGCAGAACCGTCGCCGGATCGGTGACGGAGGTGGGCACGTCCACGATGAACGCCACCATACCGATCAGGATCAGGGGGGCGGTCTCTCCCAAGGCCTGTGCCATGCCGATGATCGTTCCGGTCAGGATACCCGGCATCGCCAGCGGCAGAACGTGGTGAAAGGCGGTCTGCAAGTTCGACGCGCCCAGCCCCAGCGCCGCATCGCGGATCGAGGGCGGCACGGCCCGGATCGCCGCCCGACTGGCGATGATGATCGTCGGCAGGGTCATCAGGGCCAGCACGATGCCGCCCGCGATGGGCGCGGATCGCGGCACGCCGAAGAAGCCCAGGAACACCGCCAGACCCAGCAGACCGAACACGATGGAGGGTACGGCCGCCAGATTGTTGATGTTGACCTCAACGAAATCGGTGAAGCGATTGCGGGGGGCGAACTCCTCCAGATAGATCGCGGCCAGGGTTCCGATGGGAAAGGCCAGCAGGAAGGTGACCAGCATCGTCCAGAACGAGCCGACGGCCGCCCCCCAGATGCCCGCACGTTCCGCATCACGGCTGTCGCTGGCGGTGAAGAAACGCCAGTTGAACACCTGTTCCACGGCACCCTGGTTGCGCAATTCCTCAATCCAGACGATTTGATCGTCCGAGAACTTGCGCGCGCTTTCGGGCACCGGCTGCACCAGCATTTCATAATCGGGATTGTTCAGATCGCGGCTGTCCAGCGGCGCGATGATCGTCGCCTCGGCCACGTCTGGGCCGACCATCGTCGCCTTGAGCCAGCCGCCGTTCAGCCTGAACAGCAGGCTTTCGTTATCCTCGGTCAGTTCCTCGAACCCATCGGATGCCATCGCGCGGTCGCGCAGATCGTCGGCCTCCTCCTGAAGCGCGTCGCGCGCGGCCTCGCGGCGGGCGGCCTCCTCGATGGCGGCGGTGCGTTCCTCGGTGGTTTCGGCAATATCGGCTCGACGCAGGAATTCGATGCGACCAAGCTCCTGCCGCGCGGCCTCACGCCCGCGCCGCTCGGCCAGGGCCAGCAGATCGTTCTGCACATCCGCGAAGACATCCGCGAAAACGGGCTGTGTCGCCTCGACCAGCACGGTATCCTCACCCGTTGCGGTGAATCGCAGCGGTGAGGACAGATCGGGCGTTTGCAGCGTGCCGTAATCCCCCTTGATATAAAGGTCCGCCACGTCCGAGGCCAGCATCCGCACATCCACGGTCTGTCCGATCAGGGCGGGATTTTCGACCACCATGTCGCGCAGGTCGAACCCGGCGGCGTTCGAATAGAGGTCCGCCAGTTCACGGCGCGGTGTGCGGCCGGAAACATAGTCGAACCTGTCACGGAATGCGTCGCGCACGAAGTTCTCGTAATCGCCGCGCCGAATGCTCTGCGGATCGGCGGGATCGACACCCAATTCCTCCGCCGACAGGGTCAACGGCAAGGTGATGTAGCTCTCGCTGAGGGCGTAGCGGGCATTGCCCACCACCGACCACATCAGCGTGACCAGCGCCAGACCGGCAATGACGATCGCGCCGATGCCGTACATCTTGAGCCGGGTTTCGGCGGCGCGCCGTTTGCGCAGGCGACGCTTGGACGCGTCGGATCCGTGCAGGGCGCTCAGTTCGTTCATGGCGACCATGATGCGGTCTCCCTCAATCGTACATTTCGCGGTAGCGGCGCACGATGCGCAAGGCCACCACGTTCAGCAGCAGCGTCACGCAAAACAGCGTGAAGCCCAGCGCGAAGACAGGACCGGAGGCCGTCTCCAGATCGGTATCGCCGGTATACAGCATGACGATCTGCACGGTGACGGTGGTCACGGCCTCCAAAGGGTTCCACGTCAGATTGGCCCCCTGACCGGCGGCCATCACCACGATCATCGTTTCCCCCACCGCGCGGGACACGCCCAGCAGGACGGCGGACACGATCCCGGGCAGCGCGGCGGGCAGCACCACCTGGCGGATCGTCTCCGCCTTGGTGGCGCCCAGCCCGTAGGAACCGTCGCGCAGGCTTTGCGGTACGGAATTGATCACGTCATCCGACAGGGAAGAAATGAACGGGATAATCATGATCCCCATCACCGTACCCGCCGCCAGCGCCGAGGAGCTGTCCACGCTCAACCCCAGGAAATTCCCGGCGTCGCGGATCGCGGGGGCCACCGTGATCGCGGCGAAAAAGCCGTAGACCACCGTCGGCACCCCTGCGAGGATTTCGAGCATCGGCTTGGCCCAGGCGCGGGTGGCCTTGCTGGCGAAATCAGACAGGTAGACGGCGGCGAACAGGCCGACCGGCACCGCGACCAGCATCGCGATGATGGTAATCATGAACGTGCCCGCGAACAGCGGCACGGCGCCGACCTTGTCGGGATCCAGCTTGCCCGCGCTGACGCCGGACAGCGGCGACCAGGTGGTGCCGAACAGGAACTTGTGCACCTGCCAGTCGATCTTTCCGAAGAAGTTTATCGTCTCGAAAATCAGGCTCAGCACGATGCCGATCGTCGTCAGGATCGCGATGATCGCGCAGATCATCAGGATCGCGCGGATAATGTTCTCGGACCGGTTGCGCGCGCGCCAGTCCGCGTCGATCCGCCCGAATGTCAGGGCGGCGGCGGCAGCAGCGGCGGCCAGGGACAAAATCGCCGTCACGACGACGCGCCATGTGTCCATCAAGCGGATCGTCTCGGCCAGCGCGGTTCGCACCTCACCCGTGGCGGAGGCGACCCCGCCATTGGCCAGTTGGTGTGCATCGGAAAGGATCAGCTGCTTTTCGATCTGTGCCAGACCGGGACGGGCGTCCTCGATGATCGAGAAATAGATACGCTCATTCAGCAGGGCCCATGCTTCCCCCACGACCAGCAGAGTGGCGATGCCGGCGATCAGCACCCACAGCAGCGAATACGTGCCGTGATAGCTGGGCCGTGAATGCAGCCGGGCCAGATTGCCCCCCGCGACAGAGACGGCGCGCGACCGCGACATGCCGTATCCCGCCACAGCCAGAAACAAAATCGCCACAAAACTCGCGGTCAGCACCATGCCGTCTTCTCCATTCCTGCCGGACCCACCGACCGTTCCCGAAAAGCCGGGCCGAAAAGCGGGGCCGGAAAGTGGGGCCAGAAATTGGGGACAGGGACGCGCGCGCCCCTGTCCGTCATCTTACTTCAATCGCATACGCGACATGAAATCAGAAGTCTTGTGTCGTCAGCAAAGTGCGGTTCGCGACATTGCTCTGCGTCGTTTCCAGCTCATCCTCGGGCAGCGGGATCAGGCCCAGATCGAGCAGGGAACCGTCTTCGCCGATCATGTCCTCGGACACGAACAGCTCGGCATATTCCGCGATGCCCGGAACGACGCCGATATGCGCGTCCTTGATGTAGAAATACATCGAGCGTGCGACCGGATAATCCGCATCGGCGATGGCGTCGAAGGTCGGCTCGACCCCGTTGATCAGCGATCCCTGGATCACGTCGCTGTTCTGGTCGAGGAACGAGAAGCCGAACACGCCGACGGCCTGCGGGTTCGCTTCGAGGCGCGACACGATCAGGTTGTCGTTCTCACCCGCGTCGACATAGACGCCATCCTCGCGGATATGGGCGGAGTTTTCGCAGTTCGCGCCGGAAATCGTCTCGCATCCGGCTTCCATCACCAGTTCTTCGAACGCATCACGCGTACCGGAGGACGGCGGCGGTCCCAGAACCTCGATCTCGACTGCGGGCAGCGAGGGGTCGATCTCGTTCCACATCGTGGGCAGGGGGCCGTCGGCGGCCAGCGCCTGCCAGATCTGCCCGGTGGTCAGATTGTAGACGGGGGCTTCGCTGGAATTGGCCAGCACGATGCCGTCATAGCCGATCTTCACTTCGATCACGCCGGTCACGCCGTTCTCGGAGCAGGTTTCCAGCTCGGATGCCTTCATCCGGCGCGAGGCGTTGGTCATGTCCGGGTTCTCGACGCCGACACCGGCACAGAACAGGCGGATACCGCCGCCCGAGCCGGTCGATTCCACGATCGGCGTCTGGAAGTCGGTGACGTTTCCGAAACGCTCGGCCACAGCGGTGGAGAAGGGGAACACCGTGGAGGAACCGACGATCTGAATTTGATCGCGCGACTGGGCGTTCGCGGTGACGGCGGCGACCATGCCGACAGTCGTGAGCGCGAGGATGCTTGATTTTTTCACAGTGAGAAACTCCGCTATTCGGGTCTGGGACCCATTCGTTATGCGACAATGCTGCCACTCGAAACCCTCGGCGACAACCGAAGTCGGGGTTTGTCTAACAGCAGGCCATATCGGAAATATGACAGTTCATGGCGTTGATTTTGCATGGAATAAGCCAGACTCACGCCGCCTCGTCCTGCGTATGCAACGGCAACCATGCGGTAAAGGTGCTGCCCAGCCCCTGAACTGACGCGACGTCCAGTTCCCCGCCATGCCGGGCGAGGATGTGCTTCACGATGGCAAGGCCCAGCCCCGTGCCGCCCTGCGCCCTGCTCTGCTTGGCGTTGACCCGGTAGAAACGTTCGGTCAGGCGGGGCAGGTGTTCGCGACCGATCCCCGGGCCGTCGTCGCTGACCCCCACGCCGATCATGCCGGGAAACCGCGAATCGGCTTCGGTGCGGAAAACCCTGACCGTGCCGCCCTCGCCCCCGTATTTCAGCGCGTTCTCTATCAGGTTGCTGAGCACCTGCCCGATCTGATCGCGATCCGCGACGATTCCGGCGCTTTCCTGCCCGAACGTGACCTGCAACGTTGCCTTGCGCCGCTGGGCCAGGGGCTGCATTCCATCCGTAACCTCAAGCACGATCCGCGACAGATCGCAGGGCGTCGTCGGGGTGGAGCGGGCGTCCATCTCGATCCGGCTGAGCGACATCAGATCCTCCACCAGCCGCTGCATTCGCGCCGCCTGTTGCGACATGATGTCGAGGAAATGAATGCGGGCGGCCTCATCATCGCGGGCGTGGCCTTGCAGCGTTTCGATATACCCGATGATCGAGGCGAGCGGTGTGCGCAATTCGTGGCTGGCATTGGCGATGAAATCCGTGCGCATCCGCTCCGTCGCCATGCGCCGCGTCTCGTCCGACAACTGGACGAGGACTTGCTGGCCGGCACCGAATTCCTGATCCGCCTCCATCTGTCGCATCTGCGCCAGAAGATGTGTCTCGATCCCGGCGAAGAACGTGGTGAAGGTCACCGTCTGCTCCGCCGTGCCCTGCATCACCTGCGCGACGCCATCGACGAAAGCGGGTGCCCGAAACAGCGAGGCATAATGGACGCCCTGTTCCAGCCGGGGCAGCATCGCACGCGTTGCGGTGTTGGCGTAGACGATGCGCCCGCGCGCGTCGATCAGGAACAGCGGGCTGGGGATGCGTTCCAGCAAATGCCGCCCGACCCCGCGCGGCAAGGCGCCGGATGACTTGGGGGCGCTGGTCGCGGGTTCGTCATCGACGTCCGGCGCCAGAATTGCGAACACCGCGATGCCCGACAGCCCGCTTGTCGCGATCAAGACCATCGCGCCCAGGGTCGGCACGCCCCAGGCGACGACCAGCCCGCCCATCACGGTGCAGACCAGCACTACGGCGATTCGGCGCCACCCTCGTATCGTCATCGGGTCTCCTCGTGTAAGGTGGCCTTGCCAAATGCCCGCGACGGCGATGCCGCTTTGCATCGGGCGGGACCATCGCTATCTAACGCAGTGATTTGACGCAACGGTGACGAGATGATCCGCTATACACTCAAATGCAGTGCCGGGCACCGCTTCGAAAGCTGGTTCGCTGACAGTGGCACCTATGACCGCCTGGCCGGGGCCGGGCATGTGTCCTGTGCGATCTGCGGCGATGACGATGTGGTCAAGGCGATGATGGCCCCCCGCGTAAGCGCGGCGGAGGAAGAGAGCGCGCCGCTGACCGCGAACCGGTCGCCGGCCGAGATTGCCCTGCGTGCGCTGCGCGAAAAGGTCGAGGCCGAAAGCGACTATGTGGGCAAGACCTTCGCGAGCGAGGCCCGCCGCATTCATGAGGGCGAAAGCGACGAACGCCCGATCTGGGGTGAGGCCACGCAGGCGGAGGCGAAGGCCCTGATCGACGACGGCATTCCGGTGGCCCCGCTGCCCTTCGGCCCGCGAAAGACGCACTGAGCGCGCGATTGCTTGCCCATTGCCGCGCGACACGCTAAGTACCGCGCGGATTTTCCGGCCCGCCGTTCAGGGCAAATATCAATACGTCAGGATACGCCTCATGCCCCGCCTCGTGATGAAATTCGGCGGCACCTCGGTCGCCGATCTGGACCGCATCAGGAACGCCGCCCTCAAGGTCAAGCGGGAGATCGACGCAGGCTACGACGTTGCCGTCGTCGTGTCTGCCATGTCGGGCAAGACCAATGAGCTGGTCGGTTGGGTGCGCGATGCCGCCGCCCCGGCGGGCAGCAATTCCGCCGGGTTCTATGATGCGCGCGAATATGACAGCGTCGTCGCCTCGGGTGAGCAGGTGACGGCGGGACTGATGGCGCTGACCTTGCAGCAGATGGGCATCGACGCGCGGTCGTGGCTGGGATGGCAGGTGCCGGTGCGCACGTCCTCCGCCCACGGCGTCGCGCGGATCGAGGGCATCGACACCGCCAATCTGGACGCGAAATTCGCTGAGGGCACCCATGCGGTGATCGCCGGTTTTCAGGGGCTGAGCGCCGAGGGCCGCATCACCACCCTGGGTCGGGGCGGGTCCGACACCACCGCCGTCGCCTTTGCCGCCGCGCTGGGCGCGGAACGCTGCGACATCTATACCGATGTGGACGGCGTCTATACCACCGATCCGCGCATCACCAAGAAGGCCCGCAAGCTGGACCGCATCGCCTATGAGGAGATGTTGGAGCTTGCCAGCCTCGGCGCGAAGGTGCTTCAGGTCCGCTCGGTCGAGCTGGCCATGGCCCACAAGGTCCGTCTCGCCGTGCGGTCCAGTTTTTCCGACGAGCCAGGAACGCTCGTCTGCGATGAGGATGAAATCATGGAATCCAACGTCATCTCCGGTGTCGCCTACAGCCGCGACGAGGCGAAGATCACCCTGCTGCATCTGGCCGACAGCCCCGGCATCGCGGCCAGTGTCTTTGGCCCGCTGGCGGATGCGGGCGTGAATGTGGACATGATCATCCAGAACATCTCGGAGGAAGGGTACACCGACATCACCTTCTCCTGCCCTGTGGATGACGTCGCCCGCGCCACGGCTGCGGTCGAGGCGGGCAAGACTGCGGGCACCATCTCCTATGACGATCTGGTGGTGGATACCGATTGCGCCAAGATCTCCATCGTCGGCATCGGAATGCGCTCCCATGCCGGTGTCGCCGGAAAGATGTTCCGCGCGCTGGCCAATGACGGCGTGAACATCAAGGTCATCACGACGAGCGAAATCAAGGTCTCCGTCCTGGTGGACCGCAAATACATGGAGCTGGCCGTGCAGGCGCTGCACGACACGTTCGAGCTGCACAAGGTCGGATGATCCTTCGCTGAAGCCCTCGCCGTGATCCGGCGGGGGCTTCAGCCGCACCTGCGGATATCGGCGCATTCCGCGCGGTCATTTATAGGCGCGTTCCGCGCGGCGGTCATTTGTCGCGCTGTGACTTTGGCTACACTTGGGGGGACTTATCGCCCTTCACGTCATCCATTCGCGGCCCTATAGTCCCCACAACTAGAACGAGCGTATGGTGAGCCCGAGATGAACACCCCTACACGCGGTGCCTCTTCGAGGGTGTTGCTGCAAAAGCTGCGTGACGTTCTCGCCAATCGTGAGGGCGGGCAGGAACGGCTCGACATCATGGTCCGGGTGATCGCCGAAACGATGGACACCGAGGTGTGCTCGATCTACCTGCGTTGCGACGAACGCACGCTGGAGTTGTGCGCAACGGAAGGCCTCAATCCCGAGGCTGTGCATCAGACCCGGATGCGGTTCGGCCAGGGTCTGGTGGGCCGGGTCGCGGAACACGGTCAGGCGGTCAACACCGCCGATGCGCCGCGCACCCCCGGGTTTCGCTACATGCCCGAAACGAGCGAGGAAATCTATTCCGGCTTTCTGGGCGTGCCGATCCAGCGGCTTGGCGAATCACTGGGCGTGCTGGTCGTTCAGAACAAGTCGGTCCGCAAATTTTCCGAGGACGACCTGCACGGGCTGGAGGTCGTGGCGATGGTGATCGCCGAAATGGCGGAGGCCGGGGCCTTCACCTCCACCGGCGATCTGGGGGGGATTGCCCCGCCCCATTCCAGCCCGGTCTTCTTTCGCGGCATTCAGGGGCAGGAGGGGGTCGCCGAAGGGGTCGTCCATCTGCACGATCCGCATATCGTCATCACGAACCCCGTCAGCGACGACCCCGAGGCCGAACATCACCGCCTGCACGACGCCCTGCACAGATTGCACGGCGAAGTGGACCGGATGCTCGACACCGGCGCGGTCGATGAGGCGGGCGAGGCGGCCGAGGTCTTGCACACCTATGCGATGTTCGCCCGCGATCGCGGCTGGATCACCCGGATAGAGGACGGCATCCGCGAAGGTCTGGCCGCCGAGGTCTCGGTCGAGAAGGAACAGGCCAGCATTCGCAAACGCATGTCGCACATGACCGATCCGTATCTGCGCGAACGCTTTCACGATCTGGACGATCTGTCCTATCGCCTGCTGCGACTGCTTTCGGGGCAGCGCGACGACCGGTTCGACATTCCCGACAACGCGGTGCTGGTCGCCCGCAATATCGGCCCGGCGGAGCTGCTGGACTATGGCAACCGGCTTTGCGGTATCGTTCTGGAGCAGGGCGCCGTCAGTTCGCACGCGGTGATCGTGGCGCGCGCGCTGGCGATCCCGCTGGTTCTGCAAGCCGGACGCATCACGCGGGAGGCGCTGGAGGGCGATCCGATCCTGATCGACGGCGACACCGGGTTCGTCCATCTGCGCCCCGAGGACAGCGTGCGCAGCGCCTTTCGCGAAAAGATGGCCATGCGCGCCGAAGCGCAGGAAAAATACGCCACGCTGCGCGAACTTCCCGCGCAATCGCTGTGCGGGACGATCGTGTCGCTGCACATGAATGCAGGCCTGATGGCAGATCTGCCCTCGCTGGTGAGCAGCGGCGCGGAGGGGGTGGGACTGTACCGCACCGAGCTGCAATTCCTCGTCCGCTCCAAGGTGCCCCGCCGGGCGGAGCAGGCGGCGCTCTATTCGCGGATTCTGGATTCCGGGCGCGGCAAGCGCGTTGTTTTTCGCACGCTGGACATCGGCTCGGACAAGGTGCTGCCCTACATGCGCCCCACGGATGAGCCGAACCCGGCGATGGGCTGGCGCGCGATCCGCCTCGGCCTCGACCGGCGCGGGGTGATGCGGATGCAGGTGCAAAGCCTGCTGCGCGGCGCGAACGGGCGTCCGCTGTCGGTGATGTTTCCCATGGTCGCACAGCTCGACGAATTCCTTGAGGCCCGCAAGCTGGTCTTCGATGAGGCCGCACGTGAGGTCTCGATGGGTCATGTCGCACCGCAATCGCTGGAGGTCGGCGCGATGCTGGAGACGCCCAGCCTGGCCTTCGCGCCCGACGCATTTTTCGAGATCGTCGATTTCGTCTCGATCGGGGGCAACGATCTGAAACAGTTCTTCTTTGCCGCGGACCGCGAGAACGAGCGCGTCCGGCGCCGCTATGACACGCTGAACGTCAGCTACCTGACCTTCATCGGCCAGATCGTCGAGCGTTGCGACCGCCACGACACGCCGGTCAGCTTCTGCGGCGAAGATGCCGGCCGCCCGATCGAGGCGTTGTGCCTGTCGGCGATGGGGTTGCGCAATCTGTCGATGCGCCCAGCCTCCATCGGGCCGGTCAAGCATCTGCTGCGCCGCTGCGATCTGGATGAGGTCCGCGCCGTGATAGACGACGCCTGCGCCAGCGGCGCGCAAAGCGTACGCCCCGCCATCGAGGATTGGCTGTACCGCAACAACATCACGCCGTGATCCGCAGGGGCCGGTGCGTCCGAACGCATCCATACCCGTTCAGCCGCACCTACATGGCACGGTGGTGTCGCACTTGCTGAAAACCCGTCACATGGCTAGATAGCCCCATGACAGAACCGACCCCAGACACCCCGCTGAAAATCGGAACCCGTGGATCGCCCCTCGCCCTGGCGCAGGCGCATGAGGTGCGTGGACGCCTCGCCACCGCGCATTCCCTGCCCGAGGATTGCTTCGCCATCACGGTGATTCAAACCACAGGCGACGCCGTGCAGGACCGACCGTTGAGCGAGATCGGCGGCAAGGGCCTGTTCACCAAGGAGCTCGAAGCCGCGCTGATCGACCGCCGCATCGACATTGCCGTACATTCGACCAAGGACGTGGCGAACCTTTTGCCTGATGGCCTGACGCTCAGCACGTTCCTGCCGCGTGAGGACGTGCGCGACAGCTTCATTTCCCGCAAATATGCGACATTCGACGCGCTGCCGCAGGGTTCGGTCGTGGGGTCATCCTCGATCCGGCGCCGGGCGCAGATGGCCGCACGGCGTCCCGATCTGCGGTTCGTGGAGTTTCGCGGCAACGTGCAGACCCGGCTGGCCAAGCTGGATGCCGGTCTGGCCGTTGCGACCCTGCTGGCCTGTGCCGGGCTGAACCGGCTGGGACAGACGGACCTTCTCAACCCGATTCCCCCCGAAACCATGCTGCCCGCCGTGGCGCAGGGCGCGATCTCGATCGAACAGCGGGCGGATGATGCGCAGGCAAGCGCCCTGCTCGCCCCACTGAACGACGCCGACAGTGCGCTGGTCGTCGCGGTGGAGCGGGCCTTTCTGGCGGAGCTGGACGGATCGTGCCGCACGCCCATCGGCGGGCTGGCGCAGATGCAGGACGGGCACGTGACCCTGCGCGGCGAAATCCTGAAGCCTGACGGCTCCATCACGCATTCCGACACATGGCGCGCGCCCTGCGCCGATGCGGTGGAGATGGGGGCGACAGCCGGGCGCGAATTGCTGCGCCGCGCCGGCCCCGGATTTTTGTGACAGGGATTTCTGTGACAGGGCCTTTTGTGACCGGGACTTCTGTGACGCGGGTTCTGCTGACCCGTCCGAGCGTGCAATCGCAGGATTTCGCGCAGGCGCTGGGGTCCGGTTTCGAGGTTCTGACCTCCCCCTTGCTGGAGATCCGGTTTCTGAACCCGGTGGTGGATACGGGCCCGGCCCGGGCGGTGGTGTTCACCTCCACCAACGGGGTGGCGGGCTGGCGGCGGCGGAACGGGGCCTGCACCCTGCCGGCCTTTTGCGTCGGGGCGCGCACGGCGCAGGCAGCACGGGCGGCGGGGTTCCCCATCGCCGCGACGGCCCCGACACTCATCGCGCTGGTGCCCCATTTGCGAGAGCAATCCCGCGGCCCTTTGCTGCATATTCGCGGCACGCATGTCTCCGCTGATCTGGCAGAATTGCTGCCGGATCGCCAGATCGCCACCTGCATCACCTATGAGGCGGAAGCGCGTCCGCTGTCGCCCGACGCTCACCATGCGTTGGAGGCTGCGGAAATCGACGTGATCCCGGTCTTTTCCCCGCGAACCGCCGCCCGATTGCTGACCGAACGCACGGATCGCTGGCGGCTGGACACGACGCGCCTGATCGCCATCAGCCCCGCCACCGCCCGGATTCTGGCCCCGTTGGCATCAAAGGGCGTGGAAACGTCGCCCACCCCTGATACCAACGGTCTGCTTGCGTTGCTGCACCGCAAGAGCGCACAATGTTAAGGCTTGCCGCTTTCGCCCGTTGACCTAGCTTGAATTGCATCCACCGCCGCGCCTATCGAGAGTTTTTGCCATGTCCGACCCCAAGCGCCCCGACCAGCAGCACGATACCGACGACAAGGTCGACGGTGCCGAGACAAATCTGCCCGATGTCGAGGATGCCGAACTGGTCGAGACGCCGGACACCCCTCCGGCCAAGACGGACCCGCTGGTGATCCCGGACGATGACAATTCGGACGGCGAAGTGCAGGACGATGAGACGCAGGACGACATCATCGCCGCCGGGGCAGATACCGTTCCGGGCGACACTGTTTCTGGCGACACGGATGCTGATGACGTTTCCCCTGACGATGCAGGAGAGGCGCCGCAGGATGACGCTGATTCCGTCATTCCCGGCGCCACCGCAGCCGCCGCGACCACGCCGTGGGGCGGCGCGCCGGCCGATGTGAACGCGCGTTCGACCTCCGATCCGGCCAGCCCCAACTACGTCGCGCCTGATGCGTCCTCATCCGACGGCATATCATCGGATGATGAATATCATGAGGACACAGGCTCCGTCGCGGGGCGTGTTCTGTTCTGGCTGTTCCTGCTGGTGGCGGGTGCGGTGCTGATCCTTTGGGGCGGGCCCAAGGTCGCGCCCAACCTGCCCTCCGGCCTTGCCCCGGTCGCCGAATGGCTGACCCCCGGCCAGCGGGCCGCGCAAATGCAGGTGGAGGAGATGGAGGCCCGGCTGAACGCCCGGATCGACACGCTCGACACCGGTTTGACGCCCGAAAGTGTGGAGGAGCGCATCAACGCCGCCATGGTCGAGAGCGAGCAGCGGAGCGCTGAATCGATCACCGCGCTCAGCGCGCAGGTCAACGATTTGTCCGATCAGGTCGCCGCCGCCGATAGCGCCGCAATCGAGGAACGTCTGGCTCAGGTCGAAACCCGGCTGGAGGGCATCGTCGCGGAGATGTCGTCGCTGCGCAGCGATCTGACGGGCCTTGCAGCCGGTGAAGGCGGCATCACCGGCCAGAACGCGGCCCAGATCGACGCCTTCACAGCCGCGCTGGAGGGGCTACAGGCCGAACTGGATTCGATATCCGCGCGCAACGGGGCCCTGGATCAGCGGATCGACGAGGTTGCCGCCACTGCGGAACGTCAGCTCGCCACCGCACGTGAGGAAGTCGCCGCCGCGCAGGCCGAGGCCGAGGCGCAGGTCGCCGTTGCCTCGGAACAGGCGGCCATGACCGCGCTGGCAAATGCCCTCGACACCGGGGAGCCGTTCGAGGAACCGCTGGCAGAACTTGCTGAACAGGTCGAGATCCCGGCCCCCCTGCCCGAACTGGCACCCACCGGTGTGCCGACCCAGGTCGCGCTGGAAACCAGCTTCCCCGAGGTTGCGCGTCAGGCCATCCGCGCCGAAATCGCACCGGGTGAGGACGACAATATCCTGGCCAGCGCCAGCGCCTTCCTGCGCTCCCGCGTTGCTGGACGCTCACTGGTCGAACGCGAAGGCAACGATGCCGACGCCATCCTCTCACGTGTTGAGGCGCGCCTGCGTCGGGGCAATCTGGAGGCCGCACTGACCGAGGTGGAGCAGCTGTCCGGCGCCCCTGCCGAAACCCTCTCGTCATGGACCGCAGACCTGCGCGCGCGTCATGATGCCCTTTCCGCATACCGCACCCTGGCCGAACGTCTGGACGCCGATAACTGAATTCCCGAGGAAACGCTTAGATGCTCTGGTCCCTGCTCAAAATCATTCTTTTCGTCGCTCTCATCACGGCGGCCGCTTTCGGTGTGATCTATGTGATGGATCAGGACGGCGGTCTGACCCTCGCCGTGGGCGGGCGCGAATATCCCTTCGAGCCGATCGAGGTGCTGGTCGTTCTGGCCATCGCGATGATCCTTTTCCTGATCGTGCTGAAACTCGTGGGGCTTCTGATCGCGGTGCTGCGGTTCCTGACGGGGGATGAAACGGCGCTGTCCCGCTTCTTCGATCGCAACAGGGAACGTCGCGGGTTCAACGCCCTGGCCGAGGCGATGATGCTGAACGCCTCGGGCGATGGCAAGAACGCGTTGAGCCGTGCGCGCAAGGCCGACAAACTGCTCGACCGCCCCGAACTGACCCGCCTCGTCACCGCGCAGGCGGCGGAGGAAGCGGGTGAGCGGCATCTGGCCGAGGAACAGTACAAGGCCATGCTGTCCGATGGGCGCACGCGGTTCGTGGGCATTCACGGCCTGATGCGCCAACGCCTCGCCAAGGGGGAGACGGAAACCGCGCTGAAACTGGCCGAGCGTGCCTTTGCGATCCGGCCCCGGCATGAGGGGCTTTTGAGCACGCTGTTCACCTTGCAAACCGAACAGGCCGAATGGGACGGCGCGCGCCGTACCCTGGCCGCGCAGGTAAAGGCCAGCGCTCTGCCCCGTGACGTTGCAAACCGGCGCGACGCGATGCTGACCCTCGCCTCCGCACGGGAGCGGATCGCCGTGGACGATGCAGGCCCCGCCGGGGATGCCGCGCTTGAGGCGCACCGCCTGACGCCCGGACATGTTCCCGCCTCCGTCACCGCCTCGCGCGTGCATCTGCATCGCAACAGCCCCCGCGCCGCGCAGCGTACCTTGCTCAAGACATGGAAGATCGCGCCGCACCCCGATCTGGCAGCTGCCTTTGCCGCGCTTGTCCCGGATGAGGATCCCTCGGCACGGCGCAAGCGGTTCGAGCCATTGCTTCAGGCGCATCCCGATCACCCGGAGACCAGGATGCTCAAGGCCGAGCTGGCCATCGCGGATGAGGATTTCCCCGCAGCGCGCCGTGCAATGGGCGATCTGGCGACGACAGCACCGACCACCCGCGCGCTGGCGATCATGGCGGCGGTCGAACGCGGCGAAGGGGCCGACGACAAGGTCGTGCGCGGCTGGCTGGCCAAGGCGCTGACCGCATCGCAGGGGCCGCAATGGGTCTGCACGAATTGCCGCGCCACCCACGCCGAATGGTCCGCGACCTGTTCCAACTGCGACGCCTTCGACACCATCGACTGGCTCGAACTGTCGCAACCTTCCGCCAGCCGGACCGACAGCGCGGCGATGCTGCCCGTTATCACCGGAATTCTCGGTTCCGACGCGCAGGATGAGGGCTCCCCGATTGAGTCTGAGGAGCACTCCATATCTGGTGGGTCCACAGGCGAAGAGACAGGGTCCGTTCCGCCTGAGACCAATCCGATGACGGGCGATATCGACGGTGCCGCGATGGACGAAACCGATCTGGCAGCCGCCGCCGCTCGCAAGGAAACGGAACCCGCGAAATCGGCCTGATTTCTCTTGCGCAGATCACGCGCAATCGCTAATCACGGCCCGTCGCCGCAGTAGCTCAGTTGGTAGAGCACATCATTCGTAATGATGGGGTCGGGGGTTCGAATCCCTTCTGCGGCACCACTTTTCACTTGTGAAACGTCAGATGACTTTGACCTTTACGTCAACAACTGACCCAGTTTTTTGAAAAACGGCGGAGCTGACCTCTGCGTAGATCGCAGCGAAGGTCTCAAAAGGGCCCTCTTTGACCGATGCTGCTACGCAGCGAATGTCTGCTGTCACGAGACGATCAAAAACCTGCAACAAGACCTTAAGGCCTTGGGTTTCGAATGGGGCCTTTGATAGCCTCCAATGAGGTGGTTTGCGTATGGCCCCAAAAAAGAGGGTTTTTGGAGCATCATTGAAGCCCGACTGTGCGGGCAAGGCTGTCTTGGTGGCCCTCACGCATAACCAATAGGATCATAACAATAATAGGAAAATCAACATGAGCAAAGCAATCAATCTGGCCGAAAAACTTGAGACATTTAAGGAACATTGGTCGCCACGCACTCTTTCAGAGTTCAATGGCCATGACATCATGGTCGTGAAAGTTGAGGGTGAGTTTAATTGGCATGTTCACGAAGAAACCGACGATTTTTTCCTTGTCTTACGAGGCGAGTTCGACATTGAGATGCGGGATGAAACGGTAACGTTGCGTGCCGGGGAAGTTTACGTTGTTCCAAGAGGAATTGAGCATAGAACGGTAGCGAAGCAGGAAGCGCACCTGCTTCTGATTGAGCCATCCGGAACGCCCAATACTGGGGATGTCTCTACGGCGGCCAAGCGGATGCTCGCGTAAGAACCGCGTGAACTTTGGGCTCCCTCCGATTTTCGCTGTGCCTGTACAGATCTTCCCAAAAACCACCATTTTCTGAACGGTTCGCCGAACCGGACATTGATACACGTTCATCCAAGGTCGGCTTTTTCCCGCACTTCATAGGGATAGGTCTCGGTGAAGGTCCGGTCTGGGTCAGAATTGCTTGACGTTTGGGTCAGTAATGCATGACGCGATTCATTGATAGGATTCAGAAAACCCACTGCAACGAGCCAAAGGTGCGCGACGTTCCAGATCACTTTGGCTCCACTGCCCCTCTGAGATGCAATCGCATTTCGTCATCCGGCGGGCCGACCCCACGGTCAGCTCAGCAATTTGCGAAGCCCGTTGCGGATTGCGTCGTTGCTGAACGGTTTTTGCAGCACGGGCACATCGTCGCTGACGTCCATCTTGGCGCCGACTTCGCCATAGCCTGTGGTCAGCATGAACGGAACGCCCTGTTCCGCCAGCATGCGGGCGACGGGGGCGCTTGTCTCCGTGCCGAGGTTGACGTCGAGCAGCGCGACATCGACCTTGACCCGGCCCAGCAGATCCAGCGCGGCGGCGTTGTTACCGACCAGATAGACCTCCTTCGCGCCCAGTTCCTGCAATATGCCCTCGGCATCCATGCCGATAATCATGTTGTCCTCGACGATCATGGCGATGCCGATATCCAGCCGGGTATCGCGGGCTACGGCGTCCTGTGCCGCGCGGTCGCTGCCGATTTCGGTGCGGATCGTCGCGATCTGCGGTTGCGGGATGTACAGCGTCGCCTCCACCCCGGTCAGATCGTAGCGCATCTGCGCGCGGCCGTGCAGTTCGTGTGGAATGGACCGGTCGATGATCGCAGTGCCGAAGCCGTGGCGCAGCGGCGCCTGCACGATCGGGCCGTCATGTTCCTTCCACACGATGGTGACGCCGCCGTCCTGCTCATGCGTCAGGTCGATGGTGATGCGGCCGGCAGGCACGCTCAACGCGCCGTATTTGACCGAATTGGTCAGCAACTCATGCATCACCAGCGCCAGGGTCGAGAAGGCCAGCGGTCGCAGCATCGGGTCGGGGCCGTCGATTGTCAGGCGGCTCTCATCACCCAGAAATCCCTTCGCCTCGGCCATTACCAGGCCACGGAACGAGGCGGGCTCCCACTGTTTTGTGGTCAACTGGTCGTGCGCGCGGGCCAGGGCGTAGACCCGCCCGCCCAAAACCTCGGTGAAATCCGCGACGGATGTCTTGCCCGATGCGCTCTGCGCGATCAGACCCCGGATCAGGTTGAGCATGTTGCGGACGCGGTGGTTCAGTTCCGCGATCAGCAATTCCTGCCGTTCATGGGCGCGGTCGCGATCCTGTGAGGCGCTGTCGGTCAGGCGCAGGATGATCTCGATCAACGTGGTGCGCATCGATTCCGCGGCCCGCAACTCTGCCTCGGTCCATGGTTGGCTGGTGCCGCGCACGACCTCCTGCCAGGCGGCGAAGCTCTTGCGCGGGGTCAGGCGTGCGCCGTTGGGACCGGGTGTCACCGGCTTCTCCGGGTTGCCGGCCCACACGACGGTGCGCGCGATTTCGCGGCGGAACAGGACGAAATAGTCGCGCGGGGTGCGCGAAACCGGAATCGCTAGGATACCTGCGATATCGGGGCCCAGATCCTCGGCCTCGGGATAGACCTTCGCCAATTCCGATGTGGCGTAGATCGAGCTGGCCTGCGTGGTGTTCAAAAACCGTTGCAGCTTTCCGAAAGCCTCGGCTGTGGGGGCCAGACCGCGGGACTGGAAGTTGCCCCCGATGCTGGCGATGGCGCCGTCCCAGGGGATCACATCGGCAATCGCATTGGTGAATGCGTCGAAATTCTCCGCCAGGGGTGTGCCCTCAACGACCTGCGACATCAGCTGGTCGTGAACCGAGCGTGCGCGCTCAAGCTGGGTCTGTTCCTCATCGCTCAACTTCTGGTCCAGGACGAACGACAGCACCAGACCGAACATTTCGACTGCGGAACGGGTTTCGTAGCTGAGCGTGCGCGGGCTCATGTGGTGGCAGGCGATCAGCCCCCACAACTTGCCCCGCCGCAGCACGGAAACGGACATGGAGGCACCGACCCCCATGTTGCGCAGATATTCCAGATGGATCGGCGACACGGCTCGCAAGCTGGACATCGACATATCCAGTGGTGCGCCATCCGGTCCACGCTCAGGCAAAACCTGCGATCTGGGGCCATCGACATCCGCGATGATCCGCAGCAGGGAGCGTTCGTACAGCGCCCGCGCCTGTTTGGGAATGTCAGACGCCGGATAGCGCAGGCCCTTGAATGCCTCCAGATCGGGGCGGGTGACCTCGGCCACGACCTCACCCGAATCGTCATCGGCGAACTTGTACAACATGATCCGGTCGAATCCGGTCAGCGCCCGCATGTTGCGCACGGCCAGATCGAGCAGTTGGGCGGGGGATTGCGCGCCGTTCAGCCGGTCGATCATCGGCCGCACGAGCGAGGCCTGATCGCCGGCCCCCCGGGTCATGCTGCGCTCAAACTCCAGCACGATGGAGCGGCCCGACATGTGGATCGCCACATCCATGGGAACCGATGCCTGCGCCACGTCGAGGTGGAAGAGCCGCTCAACCGCATCCGCACCGGCCAGAACTTGCAATCGTCCGCGAATGTCATGCAGCGCGGTGGGGTTCAGCAGCCGCGACAGCGGGCCACCGATGATATCGTGCGGGTTCACGTCGAAAAACCGGCCCACATTGTCAGAAACATGGGTGATGTTCCAATCGTGGGACACCGCGATCAAGCAGCCGAAATCTTGCACATGGCCCAATTGGTGGATCGGCTCACGTTCACAATTCGTCAGATCGACATCTTGCGGTTGCAGGTTTTCGTCACTCATCGTCATGGGTCTTTTCCCCCGGCTCCAGCGCCTCGAAGGCCCGGACATACACATCGAACGCGTCCAGCGCCCCGGCAATAACCGCAGCGCCGTTCGTTTCGGAATTCATTTCCGTCAGTTGGTATAGCAGAGCCTTCCACATGCCGAGTCCCGTTGGTGCGGTAAGATAGCGGTCCGCGCCCAGAATTGTCGGATCGGTGGATTTCGCGTGATGCCGTTTCAGCACCTGCGCCCCCAGCCTGGACCCCGCGATAACGTAGTAGGCCCCCAGCGCACCGTTCGCGTCCAGATGCAGGCCCCCGGCGGGCGGGGGGTCGGGCTGCACGCCCAGATATGACAGATCGCCCGCGATCGCATCGCGCAGCGGGGTGCAGGACGGCAGCGGCACGCTGTCCAGAACGGGCGCAAGCGTCTGAAGCGCCGAGGCGCTGCCCCGCAGAAACGTCACCAACCCCGAGCGGGTCGCCACGTCCAGCTCCATGATCCGCGTGTCGAGCCTGACATGCGCCGGTCCGGTCGCGTGACGCAGGTCATCGCGCAGATTGCCGGTCAAATCCTGGGAGGGTGCAAAGGTGAGTGCCATATCCGAACGTCTGGTGCCTTCCGCGCAAAAACGGAAGAGAACCACTTCGACACTCTTGCTTGGACACTTTTGCGTAGCCTCGGACGGTCACATGTTTTTGGGGAAGACACAAGCCGCCGTACATCGTAGCCAAGGGTTCCTTCCTCTGGTCAAGCTGCGGTCCCTGGCGGACGCTCTCTCGGTCTACCCTTCCTCGCGGCCTACCCTTCCTCACGGCCCCGCCCTTCTCAGGATACGCTGCATGCTCGTTTTCATACTGTCGCTGGCCAACTTTGCCATCGGGATGGGCGTGTTCGTCGCCATCGGGCTGCTGTTGCCGATACGGCAGGCCTTCGGGCTGGATGAAACGCAATCCGGTCTGATCCTGACGATCTATGCGGTTACCTATGCCATCGGCTCCCCGGTTCTGGTGGCGCTGACGGGGGCACGGTCACGCCGCAACGTCCTGCTGATCGGGCTGGGCATATTTTCCCTGTCCGCCGTCATGATCGCGCTGGCCCCTACGGCGCAGGTTCTGTTCGGCGCACGGGCACTGTCCGCGCTGGGGGCGGGAATGGTCACGCCGGTCACTGCAGGGGTCGCGGCCTCGATCAGCGCGCCGGAACGACAGGGCAAGGTCATGTCCACGGTGTTCGCCGGGCTGACCTTCGCGCAGGTGCTGGGGGTGCCGGCGGGCACGTGGATCGGTTACACCTTCGGCTGGCAATCGGCCTTCTGGCTTGTCGCCGTGCTCAGCATCGTATGCATAGTGGGCATTGCGCGGTTCGTACCGCATGATTTGCCGTTCGAGGTCACGGGCCTGCACAGTCTGGGTGAGGCGCTGGCAAACTGGCGCGGGCTGCTGGTCATCGGGTTCACCACCAGCTTTCTGGGCTCAATCTACGTTATCTACACCAATATCGCGCCGTTGCTGGAATCGCGCATGGGCTACGAACGTGACGGCATCACGTTCCTGCTGATCCTGTTCGGGGCTGGGTCGGTCGTGGGCAATTACCTGGGCGGATGGTTGGCGGATCGGATCGGGCCGCTGCGCACCCTCGGCACGCTGTGCCTGTTGCAGATCACGATCATGCCCGCTTTCAGCTTCCTGCCCTATGCGGACTGGATGCTGGCGGGCGTCATGATCCTGTTCGCCGTGGCCGGGTGGTCCTTCGTCGCGGGGCAACAGGTGCGCGTCGTGCGCATGTCCGGCAACCCACCCACGGTCAGTCTGGCCCTGAACGCGGCGGCGATCTATCTGGGGGCGACCATCGGTTCCTCGATCGGGGCGATGGCGATCGGGGCGCTGGGGCCGGATTCGCTGGGCCTGATCGGCGCGGGGGTCGCCGTGATCGCCCTGCTGCACCTGCTGCTGTCCCACAGGGTCGCACATCGCGGTTGAGACGGCCAAACCCCTCCGACCGGCCATGGCGCGGTGGCTTTTTCACCACGTCTGCCTGCATCGCGTTCGCCATCACCGGGTCGCAAATATCAGCTTGCTGACCCGGGTCGCGCGATCAGGTATTGAACAGGAAGTGCAGAACGTCGCCATCCGCGACGGTATAGGCCTTTCCCTCGGCGCGCATCTTGCCTGCTTCCTTGGCTTTCTGTTCGCCGCCAAGGGTCACGAAATCCTCATAGGCAATGGTTTCCGCCCGGATGAAGCCGCGTTCGAAATCGCCGTGGATCACGCCTGCGGCCTGCGGTGCCCTGGTGCCCTCGTGAATGGTCCAGGCCCGCGCTTCCTTCGGCCCGACGGTGAAATATGTCTGCAGGTTCAGCAGGCCGTAGCCCGCGCGGATCAACCGGTCCAGACCCGCCTCCTCCAACCCCATATCGTCGAGGAACTCGTTACGCTCCGCATCGTCGAGCTGGCTGATCTCCTCCTCGATCGCGGCGGAGATCACGACGGAGACAGCGCCCTGCGCCGCCGCCATTTCCGCCACCCTGGCGGATTGGGCATTGCCCTGCGCGGCCGAGGATTCCTCCACATTGCAAACATACAGGACCGGCTTCGCGCTGAGCAGTTGCAGCATGTCCCAGGCCTTGCGCTCATCCTCGTCCACCTCGACCGTGCGGGCGGGGCGGCCCTCGTCGATTGCGACCTTGGCCTTGGCCAACAGCTCGACCTGAGCCTTGGCATCCTTGTCGCCGCTCTTGATCTTGCGTTGCAGATTGGAAAGCCGCTTCTCGATGCTCTCCAGATCGGCCAGCATCAGTTCCGTCTCGATCACCTCGGCATCCGCGACGGGATCGACGCGCCCGTCCACATGGGTGATGTCGTCATCCTCGAAACAGCGCAGCACGTGGGCGATGGCATCGGTTTCGCGAATATTGGCGAGAAACTGGTTGCCCAGCCCCTCCCCCTTGCTGGCGCCCTTTACCAGACCGGCAATGTCCACGAAGGTCAGGCGGGCGGGGATCACGCTTTTCGATTGCGCGATGGCGGCCAGCCTGTTCAGGCGTTCATCGGGCACCGAAACCTCACCGACATTCGGTTCGATGGTACAGAACGGAAAATTCGCCGCCTGCGCCGCCGCCGTGCGCGTCAGCGCGTTGAAGAGCGTCGATTTGCCCACATTGGGCAGGCCCACGATACCACATTTGAAACCCATGTTCCTGCTCCTTGACCCGGAATGACCGGCTTCACTAAGGCCGTGTGGCCATGTCGGTCAAGCCCGCGCGCCGCGCCGTTCCCGCAGGGTGATGCCAAATATCCGCGCCGCGGGCTCTCACCGCCTCTTTCCTTCGCCGCCGCGCCGCGCCACTCTCGCGCCAAAGGAGCGAGTCGCATGGCACCCAAGGACAACCACCCCCCCACCACGGAAATGCAGGCCCTGGATGCCGCGCATCACATCCATCCGTTTTCGGACACCGCCCAGATGCGGGCCAAGGGCGCGCGCGTCATCACGCAGGCCGATGGCTGCTGGCTGACGGACAGCGAGGGTAAGCGCATCCTGGACGGTATGGCGGGGCTGTGGTGCGTGAATATCGGCTATGGCCGGCATGAACTGGCCGAGGTCGCGGCCCGCCAGATGCAGCAGCTTCCCTTCTACAACACCTTCTTCATGACCACGCACCCGCCCGTCGTGGCCCTGTCCGCGAAGCTGGCCCAGATCGCCCCGGGCGACAAGAACCGGGTGTTCTATGCCGGTTCGGGGTCCGAGGCGAACGACACCAACATTCGCCTCGTCCGCCATTACTGGGCGTTGATGGGCAAGCCGAACAAGCGGACGATTATTGCGCGCAAGAACGGCTATCACGGCTCGACCATGGGCGCGGCATCGCTGGGCGGCATGGCCGGAATGCACGCGCAGGGCGGCATGCCAATCCCCGATATCGTGCATATCGACCAGCCGCACTGGTGGGCTGAGGGCGGCGATCACTCGCCCGAGGAGTTCGGCCGCATCCGTGCCGCGCAACTCGACCAGATGATCGACCGGTTGGGGCAGGACAATGTCGGTGCCTTCATCGCGGAACCCGTGCAGGGGGCGGGCGGCGTCATCGTTCCGCCCGAAACCTACTGGCCCGAAATCTCTCGCATCTGCCGGGAGCGTGACATCCTGCTGATCGCGGATGAGGTGATCTGCGGCTTCGGGCGGACGGGCAACTGGTTCGGCTCACAGACCTACGACATCGACCCCGACATCATGACCATCGCCAAGGGATTGTCGTCGGGCTATCAGCCCATCGGCGGGTCGATCATTCGCGAAAGCGTGGCGCAGGTCATCGAGGATGGCGGCGAGTTCAACCACGGTTACACATACTCCTCGCACCCTGTCGCGGCGGCGGTCGCACTGGAGAATATCCGTATTCTTGAGGAAGAAGGCATCGTGGATCGGGTTCGCGACCATACCGGGCCGTATCTGAAGGAAAAATGGTCCTCCCTCGCCGATCATCCGATGGTGGGTGAGGCGCGAATGGTCGGCATGATGGGCGCGCTGGAGCTGACACCCGACGCGCCCGCCCGCGCGGCCTTCGCGAATGAGGGGACGGTCGGTCTGATGACCCGCGACCGCTGCTTCGCCAATGGTCTGGTCATGCGTCATGTGGGGGACAAGATGATCATCTCGCCGCCGCTGACCATCTCGGACTCCGAGATCGACACATTGGTCGAACTTGCGTGGAAATCCCTGGATGAGGGGATGGCCACCGCCAAGGCCGAGGGGGCGTTCACCGCGTGAACCTGCTCTACGCCAACGACATTCCCGGCACCTATCCACCCAGCTGGTATGCCGACACGGCGGTCCCGCGCCCCATCGCCACGGCGCTGGACCGCGACATCCAGACCCAGGTCGCCGTGGTCGGTGCTGGGTATACCGGGCTCAGCGCGGCGCTGCATCTGGCGCAGGCCGGGCGGCAGGTCGTTCTGGTCGACGCGCACCGCGTCGGATGGGGGGCGTCGGGGCGCAATGGCGGGCAGATCGGATCGGGGCAACGCATCGACCAGCCCGAGCTGGAGGAAAGCCTGGGCCACGACATGGCGCGTGACCTGTGGGCCATCGGGCAGGACGCCCGCGAATTGGTCAAATCCCTGATTGCCAGGCACGCGATCCCCTGCGACCTGACCCCCGGCATCACCTATACCGATCACCGCCAACGCTACGCCGCCGGCACCCGCGCCTATGTCGAGCATATGAACCGTCACTACGACACGGCGCTGCAATACCTCGACGCAGGCGCGGTGCGCGAACGGCTGGGAACGCAGGCTTATTACTCGGGCCTGCACGACCCGGACGGCGCGCATCTGCACCCGCTGAACTACGCGCTGGGTCTGGCCACAGCGGCGCGCACCGCTGGCGTGACGATACATGAGAACACGCCCGTCACGGCGCGCGATGGCCGCATCCTGCAAACCCCCGGCGGACAGATCACCGCCGATCACGTCGTTCTGGCCTGCAACGGCTATCTGGGCGGGCTGGACGATCAGGTTTCGCGCCATGTCATGCCGATCAACAATTACATCGTCGCGACCGAACCGCTGGGCGAGGCGCTCGCCCGCGAACTGATCCCCCACAACGAGGCCGTGGCCGACAGCAAGTTCGTGGTGAATTATTTCCGCCTCAGCCGGGACAACCGGATGCTGTTCGGTGGCGGCGAGAGCTATTCCTACCGCTTTCCCCGCGATCTGGCCGCGAAGGCACGAAAGCCGATGATCGAGATCTTTCCCCAGCTTGCCGATGCAAAGATCACCCACGCATGGGGCGGAACGCTGGCGATCACCCTGTCGCGGCTGCCCTATCTGCGGCGATTGCAGGACGGCGTGATGTCCGCCTCGGGCTATTCGGGGCACGGCGTCGCACTGGCCACGCTGTCCGGCGCGCTGATGGCCGAGGCGATCACCGGCGACAGTCCGCGCTTCGACACGATGGCCCGCCTTGCGCATCGCGCCTTTCCCGGACCGCGCCGTTGGCGCACACCGCTGCTGGCCCTCGCGATGAGTTGGTACGCCCTGCGCGACCGCCTCTGATCGGGTATCAACCTTGCCGGCAAGCGACTCTGCCCGGCAGCCTGGGCCAGCACAGTCCGGGCCATCAAAGGTTAACTTGACCTTTCGACCTGCGCACGATTGGCTCACCGTGACGCAGCCGACCGGACAGATTGCCATGATCGGCCGCATGGTGCGGGCCGCTGACCTGACCGGGATGAAGCCTGCACGACGCTCACAGGCGCGGCACGGACAGGCGGTGCCGGCAGGAAAATTTGGAAACGCAGGAAGGGCACGCTCATGCGATTGAAGGACAAGACGGCCATCATCACCGGCGGCGCGTCCGGTTTCGGCGCAGGCATCGCGCGGAAATTCGCAACCGAGGGAGCCCGGATCATCATCGCGGATATCGACAGCGACGCCGCGCAGGCCGTCGCGGGCGAACTGGGCTGCGATGCCATTCAGGTCGATATCGGTGAGGCGGACAGCGTGGCGCGGCTGGCAACCGAGGCGCACGCGATCTTCGGCACGCCCGATATCCTCATCAACAATGCAGGCGTCACCCATCTGCCCAAACCGATGGAGGAGGTGACAGAGGACGAATTCGACCGGGTTCTGCGGGTCAACGTCAAGTCGATCTACCTGACCGCGCGCGCCTTCGTCCCTGACATGAAGACCCGAGGGTCCGGCGTTTTCATCAACGTCGCCTCCACCGCCGGGGTCAGCCCGCGCCCCAACCTCAACTGGTACAATGCCTCAAAGGGCTGGGTCATCACCGCCACCAAGGCGATGGCGGTCGAGCTGGCCCCGTTCGGCATCCGCGTCAACGCGCTGAACCCCGTGGCGGGGGAAACGCCCTTGCTCAAGAGCTTCATGGGGGAGGATACGCCGGAGATGCGCGCGAAATTCCTCGCCACCATTCCGCTTGGCCGGTTTTCCACGCCCGAGGATATGGGAAATGCCGCCTGCTTCCTGGCCTCGGACGAGGCGAGCATGATTACGGGTGTCGCGATGGAGGTGGACGGTGGTCGCTGCATTTGAACCCGGCCCGCGCAATCTGATCACCGATGTCGAGGGGCTGCGCGTCGGCAACGCGCAGGACGACACCGTTCGGACCGGCTGCACCGTCCTGCTGGGGGACGCACCGCTGACCTGCGGAGTGCATGTGATGGGCGGTGCCCCCGGCACGCGGGAGACGGACCTGCTGGCCCCGGACAAATCGGTGCAGGCGGTCGATGCGCTGGTGCTGTCGGGGGGCTCTGCATTCGGTCTGGATGCCGGGGCGGGCGTGATGGACGCGCTGGCGGCGGACGGGCGCGGATTTAGCGTCGGACCGGCGCGCGTACCGATCGTGCCCGCCGCGATCCTGTTCGATCTGATCAATGGCGGGGACAAATCGTGGAGCGTGAACCCCTATCGTGCCCTGGGCGAGATGGCCTATCGGGACGCGGGGGCCGAGTTCGCCCTCGGCTCGACCGGGGCCGGAACGGGTGCCATCGCGGGGCGGTTGAAGGGCGGGCTGGGATCGGCCTCACTTCGACTGCCCTCGGGGCATGTCGTGGGGGCCGTGGTCGCGGTAAATTCGCTGGGCAATGTGACCAGTGACGGGCGGCGGTTCTGGGCGGCCCCGTTCGAGATCGGGGAGGAATTCGGTGGATTGGGTACCGGGGCCCCGCCCTCGCTCGCCGATACGTTCCGCACCAAGGCGGAGGTCTTCGAGCGTGCCAACACCACCATCGCCATTGTCGCGACGGACGCGACCCTCGACAAGGCCGGGTGCACCCGCATGGCGGTTGCGGCCCATGATGGCATGGCACGCGCGATCGTGCCGTCGCATACGCCGATGGATGGCGATCTGGTCTTCGCCGCGGCGACAGGGGCGAAGGACGCGGCGGATCCGCTGCTTCTGGGCCATGCCGCAGCGATCTGTCTGGCCCGCGCGATAGCACGGGGCGTGCACGCGGCCCGTGCCACGCCCGGCGATATCGTGCCGGCCTGGGTAGACCTCACGACTTGACACAGGCCGTCCGTTCAGGCCCCTGAACGGCACGAACGGACGGGAGGTGGGTATGGTGGCACTTGCACCACAGGCGCAGAAGCGTTTTGGCCGGTTTATGAGGTCCCTTTCCATGGGCGCGGCGCTGCTCGGCGGACTGGTGCTGGCCGGGATTGCGGGAATGACCGTGATCTCCGTCATCGGGCGGGCGCTGGCGGGGTATGGGCTGGGCCCGGTGCGGGGCGATTTCGAGCTGGTCCAGATCGGCTGCGCCATTGCGGTGTTCAGCTTCCTGCCATGGTGCCAGATCAGACGGGGCCACGTGACCGTCGATCTGCTGGTCGAGCGGTTTTCCCCGCGCGTGCAGGCCGCGCTGCGTCTGTTGGGCGACATCGCGTTGGGTGCGGTCGCGGTTCTGATGGCACGGCAGCTTTGGGCGGGCATGATCGACAAGTTCTGCGCCGACCCGGCGGACCCCCTGTTCGGCTGGTTGTGGAACGTGACCGGTATCGCCCAGCCCTATTGCTGGATCGAGGCGACATATGAGTTGAACCTGCCCGTCTGGTGGGGCTACGCGGCCGGATCGCTGGGGGCGGGGCTATTCGCGGTGGTGACGCTGCATTCCGTCTGGCAATCCCTGAACGAGGTACTGCGATGAGCGGGGTGGAGCTTGCCATACTCGGCTTCGTGGCCATGCTGGGCATGATCGCGATACGCATCCCGATTGCAGCGGCGATGGCGATTACCGGCTTCGTGGGGGTGTGGATCCTGCGCGGCTCGCCCGATCCGATGATGAACCTGCTCAAGAGCGTGACCTGGGACGCCTTCGCCTCCTATTCGCTCAGCATCGTGCCGCTGTTCCTGCTGATGGGGCAGTTCGCGTCGAAATCCGGCATGTCCGAACGGTTGTTCCGCGCCACTGCGGACTGGCTGGGCCACCGGCCCGGCGGCATCGCGATCGCGGCGGTCGGTGCCTGCGCCGGATTCGGCGCGGTGTCGGGGTCTTCGCTGGCCACGGCCTCAACCATGGGACAGGTCGCCCTGCCCGAGATGAAGAGATACGGCTATTCCGACGCGCTGGCCACCGGCGTGCTGGCGGCGGGCGGAACGCTGGGCATCCTGATACCGCCTTCGATCATTCTGGTGATCTACGCCATTCTGACCGAGCAGAATATCGAGAAGATGTTCGCGGCGGCGATCCTGCCGGGATTGCTGGCGGTGGCGGGATATATCCTCCTCGTCATGATATATGTCGCGCTGCGGCCCGATGCGGCCCAGCGGATGCCGCGCCAGCCATGGGCCGTGCGCCGGTCATCGCTGGTTCGGGTCTGGCCGGTGGTGGCTGTCTTCGTGCTGGTGATCGGCGGGATCGCGGCTGACTGGAACTGGCTGAAACCGGGGCGACAGGCGCTGTTCACCCCGATCGAGGGGGCGGCGGTCGGCGCGGTTCTGACGGGATTATACGGCCTGCTGACCGGCGGCCTGGACAGGCGCAGCTTTGCCACCAGCATTCTGGAAGCGGCGCAGGCGACGGGCATGATCTACCTCATCCTGTTTGCGGCACAGGTGTTCAACACCTTCCTCGCCTTTACCCGAACACCTCAGGCGCTGGCCGATTGGGTGGTGACCGCAGGGTTCAGCCCGATGGTGGTGTTGCTTCTGATGCTGGCGACATATCTGATTTTCGGCTGTGTCATGGATTCGCTGAGCATGATTTTGCTGACGATCCCGATTTTCTTTCCCATTGTGCAAAGCCTCGAATTCGGGCTGACCCCTGATGAGACGGCGATCTGGTTCGGGATACTGGTGTTGATCGTGGTGGAGGTCGGGCTGATAACACCGCCCGTGGGGATGAATTTGTTCATCATCAATGCATTGGCGCGGGAGGTTCCGATAAGGCGCACCTATGCCGGTGTCATGCCCTTCGTGATCAGCGATCTGATCCGGGTGGCGGTACTGATCGCATCGCCCTGGCTCAGCCTGGTGCTGGTCCGCGCGATGTAGTCAGGGCTGGGGTAGACATGGCCGGGCGGCGTGCGCCCGGCCATGGAAAACTCAGCCATGAAAACTCAGTTGGCGGCGTCTTGCGCTGCATCCTCGATGGCGTTGCCACCCTGCTGAATATCCTCACCGGCGCCGGCTACGGTGTTGCAGCCTGCCAGAACGGCGGCGGCCAGAACAAAGCTGGAGATGGTTGCAGTGATCTTGGACATTTTAGTCTCCTCGGTCTTGGTTGAAAAACTCGGTCGTGGCTGAAAATCAGGCGCTGCGAATGTCGACCATCGCAGCCAGTGTTGCACCATCGGTCAGGCCGGGTTCATCCTCACGCATGTGAAGCATATCGGCAAGACGCGCGCGCGCACGGTTCACGCGGCTTTTGACCGTCCCCACGGCACAATCACAAATCTCCGCTGCCTCGTCATAGGACATACCTGCCGCACCGACGAGCATCAGGCTCTCCCTTTGATCGGGGGGCAAAGTCTCAAACGCCTTACGGAAATCCGAAAGCTCCATCACGCCATCCTGCGCGGGCTTTACGCTCAACCGTTCAGTATAGACGCCGTCAACGTCCTCCACTTCCCACTTCTGCTTGCGCTTTCCCGAATAGAAAGTGTTGCGCAGGATCGTGAAAAGCCAGGCACGCAGGTTGGTGCCTTCCTTGAATTTTTCCTTGTTCGACAGTGCCTTGACGATGGTGTCCTGCACCAGATCGTCGGCGCGCGCATGTTCGCGGGTGAGCGATCGCCCGAAAGCTCGGAGGTCGGGAACCAGGTTCACGACGCCCTCCTCGAAGGTCATATCAGCCATCTGCCGCACCGCCATTGCCCGGCTGGGCTTTTTCACGCAACTGCGCGACGAGGTTGGCGAGCTGGTCGGACATGGGTTCGTTCATGCTCTCTTCGTAGACCTTCTTGAGATTGGCCTCGATCCGCCGCTCGCTGTCGTTGTTCATCTTCGAATCCTGTCCCGTCATGGCGGCCTGTCCCGTTTTTCTTGTCGCCTACATGTTTGACCGCCACGTGTACGGCTCTACACTCACAACGACAAGTTAGGGCAGTTCGTTCCAAAGGAAACGCCTGACTTCGCAACCTTCTTGAATTCCGGGGGACGGACATGAGCATGAACGACAAAATTGGTGAGGTGTTGCCCGAACTGCGACGCTACGCACGCGCCTTGTGCGGATCGCAACACGCGGGCGACGCCTACGCGGCCGCGACGCTGGAGGCGATCCTGGCGGATCCCAGCGTGATGGAGCAGGGCGGCGACCCCAAACGCACCCTGTTCGAGGTATTCGGCGGCATCTGGCGCTCAACCGGGGCGGATGTTTCAAGCGATACCGGCGAAGGCTCCGCGCGTGAGGCCGTGATGCAAGGCCGCCTGTCCACCCTGACCCCGCGCACGCGTGAGGCCCTGCTGCTGCGCTTGCTGGAGGATTTCGGCCACGGCGACATCGCCCGGATCATGCGCGTTTCCAGCGACGAGGCGCAGGAGCTGGTCGAGATCGGCATGTCCGAACTGGAAAGCGAGCAACGATCGCGCGTGCTGATCATCGAGGATGAACCGCTGATCGCGATGGACCTCAGCAATATCGTGGAGGGGTTAGGGCATGATGTCATCTCCGTCGCGCGCACCCATGCCGAGGCGATCGCCGCAGTGAACGACCTGACGCCGGATCTGATCCTGGCCGATGTGCGTCTGGCTGACGGGTCCAGCGGGATCGAGGCGGTGGACGAGATTCTGGAGGCCAGCGGCGCCGACATGCCGGTGATTTTCATCACCGCCTATCCCCAGCGCCTGCTGACGGGGGAGCGTCGCGAGCCTGCCTTCGTCATCACCAAACCGTTCGAGGAGCGCAAGCTGCGCGTTCTGATCGACCAGGCGCTGTTTTTCCGCATGTTGCCCGAAACACAGGCCTAGGCCCCAGCCAACCGCAACACCTGCGATGACAACAAGCAGACAATCACACCGGCGAAATTCCGCCGGTGTGACCCTACGCGAATGTGTGCGGAACTTGTAGCCGCACAGCAGTCGGGTTCGCACGTTTGATGGTGCATCGTCGCGTTGATCTGAATAGGGTTTATCACAGACCCAAATGTATCGGAGCGTTCCCTGGTGTTGCGAATTCTGACCTCCCTACTGATCGTTCTGACTATCGCCGCCTGCGGAAAGGACGATCTGGGCTTCGTCGTGCCTCCGACCGCGGAAAGCGTCGATTACACGGTCACGCTGACCGGTGCCCCGACACAGGATGTCATCGATCTGGCCGAGGAGACGCTGCAACTCTACCGGCGGCAGGAGGACGGTGCCGCCTCGCCCGCCTTCCTGCGGCGGCGCGCGGACAACGATATCGATACGCTGAAATCGCTTCTGCAATCCGAGGGGTACTACACCCCCGAGGTTACGCGCGTCGTGACCGGCGGCACCGATGACGAGGTTCTGAATGTCGAACTGATCATCATGCCGGGCACGGCCTATGAATTGCGCGAACATGCCTTCGATCTGAACGGCAGCGTCACCCAGCCGACCCTGCCCCCCCCTGCCGAACTGGGGTCTCCGATCGGGGAACGGGCGCAAGCGATCCTGATATTGGAGGCCGAGGACGCCGCCATCGCCACCTTGCGCGGTAAGGGCTACGCCTATGCGCGCTATGTCGATCGGGAGGCCGTCGCCGACCCTGCGGATGGCACCTTGTCCGTACGCTCGAGGATTGATGCCGGACAACCCCACACCTTCGGCTCCGTCAGCTATGTCGGGTTGAGCGCGGTCGAGGAGGAATATCTCGACACCTATATCACCTGGCAGCCGGGGCAGGTCTATGATGCGCTGACCCTCGCGGAATTCCAACAGGACCTCGTGCGGACGGAACTGTTCAACACCGTCACCGCCGAACCACCCGAGGAATCGCCCGGCACCGCCGCTCTGCCGATCACGGTGACGGTGGATGAGCGCAAGCCGCGCACCGGCACCGTCGGGCTGCGATACGACACGGATGTGGGCGTCACCCTGAATGCCTCGCTGGAGCATCGCAATCTGCTGGGCCGCAATGAGAATGGCCTGTTCGAGGTCGAACTGGGCACTGAGAACAGCTCGGCCGGGCTGAGCTTTCGCATCCCGCAATTCGGGCGCGACGGGCAGGTCCTGACTCTGGCCACGAAATATGCCAATATCGACGAGGATGCCTATAGCGGCGACATCTTCACCATTGGGGCCGGGGTTGAGCGGGAGTTGAGCGAAGAGTGGCGCGCGGGCGCATCCACCATTCTGGAAGTATCCGATGTGGTCGAAGATGGCGTCGATACCGAAATCTCCGTTCTAGGGTTCCCGCTGTTCGTGGCCTATGACAATACCGCCGACCCGCTGGACCCGCGCGAAGGAGTTCGCGGGCGGCTGACCCTCTCACCCTTCGGGGGGGAGGTGGACGGCGACAGCGTGTCCTTCGTGCGGATCGACGGACGCATCGCGAATTATCTGCCGCTGAACGAGGAACAGACATTCGTCCTGGCCTCACGCCTGCGCATCGGCTCAATCATCGCGGATGACGTGTTCGACGTGCCGATCACCCGACGCCTGTTCGCCGGCGGCGGCGGATCGGTGCGCGGCTACGCCAGCCGCTCACTGGGCCCCGAGGATTCCGACGGCGACGCGCGCGGCGGTCTGTCGGCGGTCGAGATCGGAACCGAATTGCGCTTTCCCGTCCGGGGCGATCTGGGCGGCGTGGTTTTTGCCGAGGCAGGGCAGGTCTCCGACAATGTGTCGCCGGAATTCGACGATCTGCGCGCGGCCATGGGGCTGGGCGTAAGGTACTACTCACCCATCGGGCCTGTACGGGCCGATTTCGCCTTCCCCCTCGATCCCGACGCGGATGAGGACGGGTTCCAGTTCTATCTCGCAATCGGGCAGGCCTTTTGATGCGTATTCTGACCACCCTGCTGATCTGGCTGACGCTGAGCCTTCCCGCTGCGGCCCAGACCTCGATCTTCGATCTGGACAACCGGCTGGTGCAATTCGCGCTGAGCCAGATTTCCTCGCCCGGCAGTTTCGAGATTACCGCCGATCTGGTTGAGGATGCCGAGGGCGCGACGCGTCTGAACGGGGTGGAGATCTCCGATGGCACCGGCGTCTGGCTGACCATCGAACAGTTGGTGGTGGACTGGAATTCCTCGGCCATTCTGCGCGGGCAGCTGGATCTGGAACGGATCATCATTCGTGGTCTGGACATGCAGCGCGCGCCATCGCCCAACGCCGAAGCGCCCGAGCTGGACGTGCAACCGACGCAGGGCACCCCGTCGCCCTTCGACTGGCCCCGCGCGCCCATTCCGATAATCCTCGACCAGATGACGCTGGAGGATATCCGCATCGGACCCGATGTTCTGGGGCAGAGCCTGACATTCGACGGTCAGGGTTCGGCCCGCGATCAGGGTGACGAGCAGCGTCTGGAACTGACCATCACCCGGACCGACGATATCGACGGGGAAATCGACCTGACCTATCTGCGTGATTTCGCGGCGGAAACGCTGGCCGTGGATCTGATCGCACGTGAATCCGCAGGCGGCGTCGTCGCCATGCTCGCCGGTTTTCCCGAGGACAGCGCCAGTGCCGTGCAACTCAGCGGCAACGGCCCGCGCGACAATTGGCAACTGACCTTCGACGCCGAAACCGACGACGTGTTCGAGGCAGCGGGCGAGGCCGTGGTCAGCTATGTCGAACCGCTGGGTGTCACGGCGGATTTCGTCCTGGTTCCCGGGCCGGAAATGTCCCCCTCCATCCGCGCCGTCACTGGTGAGCGTGCGGAACTGGATGTCGCGATCGTGCAGGGCGCGGATCGCGTGCTGCGCATCGACGCGCTGGAACTGGACAGCCCGGCCCTGCAACTGAACGGCACCGGCAGTTTCGATCTGACGACGCAGGCCAGCGATCTGGCGATCAGGGTGGAGGGAAACCGCGAATTGTCCAATCTGGTGGATGGCGTGGCCTTCGCAGGGTTCACTTTCGAGGGTCAGGTCACTGGCCCGCCTGATGACCTGACCGCACAGGGGCAGAGCGCGCTGATCGACTTCCGATCCGCGCTGGTCGATGCCGAGCGTGTAACCCTGACCCTGAACGCCCGACGTCTGGACGAACGGCTGCGCTTCACCGCCGACGGCATGGGAACCGGTCTGCGGCTGGATCAGGTCGATGCCGACACGCTGGGCGAGGCGACCCTGCGCATAGACGTGGTGCAGGAGGGGGAGCTGGTGGAGCTGAACACCGCCCGTCTGGACAGCCCGCTGATTTCCTTCTCGGCCGAGGGGCGCACCGATCTGTCCTTTCAGAATGCCGACCTGTCCATCGACCTGTCCACCGACAGCGTGGCGCCGATTGCCCGCTCCTACGGGCAGGAGGCCACAGGCGAACTGGCGCTGATCGGGCGCGTACAGCGCAACGAGGGCGTTCTGGACGGTCGCCTGTCCGGGCGCATCGCGGATTTCCGCAGCCCGCCCGCCGATCTGGAGCGATTCGATCTGGTGGTCGAGCTCGGCCAGCAGGGTGAGGATATCAGCATCAATCTGGACGGTACTGCCACCGGGCTGCGCATTGACGAGTTGGAGGCGGGCCTGATCGGCCCTGCCGAGATCGAGGCCCAGGCCACTCTCGGCACACAAACCCTGACGCTCAACAGTTTCACCCTGCGCTCCACCCCGCTCGACATTGATCTGAGCGCCACGCAGGTGCGTGAAACAGGCCTCGCGCAGTTTGAGGCGCGGGTCCAGACCCAGGAGGCGGAACCGTTCGCGCAGGCCTACGGCATCGACGCATCGGGGCGGCTGGACCTGCGGGCTGAGGGAACGGTGTCCGAAGGTGTCCTGTCCGCCACCACGACGGCGCAGGTGCTGGAGCCGCGCTTCGCCGACATCGCCCGTGCCGATCGGCTGAACCTGAATGCCAGCGTCGTGGGCGGGGCCGAGGCGGGCTATACTGTGCGCGGTGCGCTGGATGCCGAACGGCTGAGCGCCATGGACGTATCCGCCGACGTCATCGGGCCCGTGCGGCTGGAAACGGAACTGCTGTTCGCGGACGGAGTGCTCGACCTGCAACGCATCGACCTGACCAGCCGCGCCGTGGATGCGACGGGCGCGGCGCAATACACAATTGATGGCGGCGATCTGTCGGCCAGGCTGGACGCGGAGGTACTGCGCCTCGCCCCACTCGCCGAGGCTTTCGGTCAACCGCTCGAAGGGGCGCTGACCCTCACGGCGGAGGTCGCGCGCATTGACGATGTGATCGACGCCGAGGTTCAAACGGACCTGCGCGGCGGTGCCTATGGTGAGCTTGCCGATATCGCAGCCGCCGAGATCCAGCTTAGCCTCGATGGCCCGCTCGACGATTATACCGTCGCCGCGAACGCCGAAATGGCGGGCCTGCGCGTGGACAGGCTGACGCCCGAAATCCTCGGCCCCGTCACGCTGGACGCCACCGCGCGGATTACCGATTCCGCATTGGTCACCGCCGAGGCCGACCTGACCTCTGACGCGTTGAGCGGCACCCTGACGCCGCGTGAGGGCGGACAGGTGCTGGACTATGCCCTGCGCTCGACCAACATCGCCAATCTGGCCCGTGCCTACGATATTCAGGCCAGCGGTGTGTTGCGGGCTGAGGGTACAGTCTCGCTGGGCGAACCGATACGGATCGACGGATCGGCCGGCGTGCGCGAGTTGAGTGTGGCGGGAACGCCGCTGGGCACCATCGCACTGGAACATGAGGTCGTGCGGGGTGACGACATCGCGGCGAATATCGCCCTAATCGGCAGCGATGGCACGCTGGCGAACACAGATGTCTCGGCTGATATCGCGCTGTCGGACGGAACGCTGACCTTGCGCGACCTCGACGGCACTCTGGTTGGGCAACGGCTGTCTGGCCGCGCCGATGTCGATCTGGCCACCTTGCTCACCGAGGCCACGCTGGACTTGTCGCGCGCCGATCTGTCGCTGATCCCGCTGGCCGATCTGGACGGCACGGGTTCGGGGCGTATCACCCTGTCCCCGCGCGCCGGGCGGCAGGATGCGACTGTATCGCTGAACCTCAACGGTGCCGGAACCGGTGCGATCACGGCAGCCAGCACCAGGATCGAAGCCGACGCCACGGACCTGCTGGGGGGCGATCCGGGCATTGCCGCCGATGTGGCGGTCGAGGGGCTCGACCTTGGCGCCGCGCAGATCACCATGGCGGATATCGACGCGAACGGTCGCCTCTCGGACCTGACGGTCGGCGTTGCGGCTACGGGTACGGCGCTGGAAAAACCGCTGACGCTGGACACGCGTGCGCAGGTCGCAATGCAGAGCGGGGCGACGAATGTCAGCGTCTCCACCCTGAATACAACGGTGGGCGACGCACGGATTTCGCTGGAGCGCCCGCTGCAGCTGTCCATTGCGGGCGGGGCAGTCCGAGCCGATGATATCGCGATCCGCCTGCCCGGCGCAGGAATGCTGACCGGATCCGTGCAATTGATCGGGGGCGGTCTGGTCGGATCGCTGCAGGCGAACGGGGTAGATCTCGAAACGTTGGTCGAGGAACTGGGCGTGCCCGTTGTCGCCGGGCGTCTGGATGCAACAGCGCAATTCGACACCCGCCCGTCGCGCGCCAGTGCCAGGCTGAACGGAACGCTGGTGAATTTCGTCGGCTCCGACGTGCTGGAGGAAGGGCTGACGGTCGATGCCGTCTTCGAAGCCGACTGGAACGGCCGGGTCGTGGATGCGGGGGTGATCGTCAACGGAGGTTTTGAGGAACCTTTCCAGATCGAGGCATCGGTGCCACTGGTCGCCCGTGCGGGCAGCCCGATTCCACAACCCGCGATGAATCAACCGCTCAGCGCTACGGTGCGGTGGGCGGGCGAAGTGCGCCCGTTATGGGCATTCGTACCGGCACCGGGCCAAATCCTGTCCGGCCGCGGCACGCTGGATCTGGACGTGGACGGCACGCTCGCCTCGCCCCGCGTCGGCGGCAACGTGTCACTGTCCGATGGACGCTACGAGAACCTGGACCTGGGCCTGATCCTGACGGAACTGACGGTCATCAGCGATATCGACCCGAACGGCAATCTGGGCTTCGTCGTGCAGGGCAGCGATGGCGGGCAAGGCTTCGTATCGGGCACGGTAAACCTGGACACGGGCGACGGCCCGTTGACCCTGGTGTCGGAGTTCGTGGCGGAGGACGCCGTTCTGATCCGCCGCGATGACCTGACCGCGCAGATCAGCGGCACGGTCGGCGTCAACGGGCCGCTCAGCGCGCTGGACGTGGCGGGAGATCTGAACGTGGATCGGGCCGAATTCCGGCTGGTCAACGCCACCCCGCCCGAGATCGTCACCCTTGACGACGTGCGCATCATCGGTGAGCCGGAGGAGGAGGAGGAGAAGAGCGCCCCGACCTCCATCAGCCTGAACATCGACATTCGCGCGGCAGATGGTCTGTTCGTGCGGGGCCGGGGGCTGGAATCGGAATGGGCTCTGGCGCTGGACGTGCGCGGCACCGCCGCATCGCCCCGGATCACCGGGCAGATCGAGCGGTTGCGCGGCACCTTCTCGCTTATCGGGCGAAGCTTCGATCTGGAGGAAGGCGTCATCACCTTCGACGGCGGGGCGAATATCGACCCGCGCCTGAACATCGTTCTCAGCCGTACGGATGACGATCTGACGGGACAGATCATCATTTCCGGGTCCGCCAGCGATCCGCAGATCGACTTTGCCTCGCAACCGGCCCTGCCGCAGGAGGAGGTTCTGCCCCAGCTTCTGTTCGGTCAGTCGCAGCAAAGCCTCAACGCCGGTCAGGCGTTACAGCTTGCCTCGGGCCTGGCGACATTGCTGTCCGGCAACAGCGGCCCGTTCGACGTCGCCCGGGGCGCCCTGGGCGTGGATGTGCTGCAACTCGATGCGGGCAGCGGGGGTGACGGCTCCAGCCTGACGGTTGGCAAGACGTTGAGTCAGGGCGTGTTCATCGGCGCGGAAACCGCGCTTGACGGATCGGGAGAGAACACCGTGGTGATCGAGCTGGACGTGATCCGCAACGTGGTGATCGACGCCCGAATCTCAGCCGGGTCGGGGTCGTCATCGGTCGGGATCAGCTATTCCCGCGATTTCTGAGGGCATCGCCCGGAATGCGCGGAGCCAGCCGGGATCAGCGCACCCGCGCCCCACCGAAACGGACGGGACTGACGCGTCGTTCCCACTCCGCCTCCGCGGCGAAGCGGTATTCGGATGCGGGCCGTCCGCCGCGCCTGCTGGTTTGCGCGCCCGTCGGCTCGATCAGGCCGGATTGCATCATCATCCTGCGAAAGTTCTGCTTGTGCAGCAACTGGCCAGATACCGCCTCCGCCGCGCTTTGCAACTCAAACAGGGTGAACGTCTCACGCATCAACTCGAACAGGACGGGACGGTATTTCAGCTTCGCCCGCAGCCGCCCGATGCCGGTCGCAAGGATACGCCGGTGATCGCGCGGCATGGGGCGGCCCGTGCCTGCGAGCTCTGCCGGAACAGGCTGCCCGCGATCGTTGAAATATTCCGCTACCAGACCCGCTTCATACAGCAGTTCGTAGCGCTCCAGCACCAGTTCGTCGCGCCAGGGATGCCCATCCAGCCCGAAGGAGAGTCGCAACCGGTCCCGCTTGTTTGAGGTATCTGCCCATTTGCGCAGGCGCGGCTCCAACAGGTCGGTCAGGGTCGGGGGCACCCCCTCGCGCCGATCCTCCCACGGGAAGAACTGCGCCCAGGCGCGCCAGTCCTGCCCCTCCAGCCGTTCGCGCCCCGGCACGATGGCCAGATACCCGATGGAGACGTGATGCGCCCCCTCACCCCCGGCGCGATCGCCAAAGGTGTAGAGCTGCTCGACATGCGACAGGGTATGGCCGGTATCGCTTTCGACCCAGTCACGCAGCGACATCTCCAACGTGCCGTGGCGTTCGGGATCAAAGGCCCGCGTCGGCAGCTCCGGTCCCGGCAGGGTCAGCACATGCGGAACGGCGCGGTGCTCGCCCTCGATCACGCCGACCAGCACGGCGCTGAGGCCCAGTTCGATCTCTCGGCTCACATCGCGGCCATATGCTGTGCGAATCGATCCAGAAAGGCATCCTTCACCACGCTGGGCGGGCGCAGGTCGATGCGGATCGCCTCGGCCGGTTTGTGACGCGGTGCCCCGAACAGGCGGTTCGCCTCCGCTTTCGTGAAGCCCGCGATGCGCACTGCCTCCGCCCAGGCGGAGATCCTGTCGGCCCGCTTGATCCGCTGCTTGACCGTCATCGGGATCACCGGCGGCAGGCCAAAGCGCTGATGCACCGCCGCCGTCAACCGCATGTCCATCGCCTTGTAACCCGGCCCGACAGCGGATTTCACGGGTGAGATCATGTCGCCGATCACGTATTCGGGCGCATCGTGCAGCAGGGCCGCCAGCCGCCATCTGGCCGGGCTTTTGGGATTCATCTCATGAAACAGATCATCCACCAGCAGGGAGTGTTCGGCGACGGAATAGGGCCAGTCGCCCCGCGTCTGCCCGTTCCACCGCGCCACGAAGGCCAGACCGTGCGCGATATCCTCGATCTCCACGTCCAGGGGTGAGGGATCCAGCAGATCCAGCCTGCGCCCCGACAGCATCCGTTGCCAAGCCCGTTCCGTCATATCACCTCCTGCGGCATCGTCTGCATTGTGAGACGTGGCCGCTTTTGCTATGTGCGCGTCAAGTATGAATTAAGGGAGCCGCAGGTTATGGCCAACGATTACGTCGTCAAGGATATCTCTCTCGCCGATTACGGGCGCAAGGAACTCGACATCGCGGAGACGGAAATGCCGGGGCTTATGGCCTGCCGCGCCGAGTTCGGCGAGAGCAAGCCGCTCAAGGGTGCGCGCATCGTCGGATCGCTGCACATGACGATCCAGACCGCGGTTCTGATCGAGACTCTGGTCGAGCTGGGCGCCGATGTCCGCTGGGCCTCGTGCAACATCTTCTCGACGCAGGATCACGCGGCGGCGGCGATCGCGGCGGGCGGAACGCCGGTCTTCGCGGTCAAGGGCCAGACGCTGGAGGAGCATTGGGATTACCTCGACAAGTCCTTCATGTTTGCCGAAGGCGCGAACATGATCCTGGACGATGGCGGCGACGCCACGCTCTATGTCCTGCTGGGCGCGCGGGTCGAAGCGGGTGAGACGGACCTGATCGAGGTGCCCACCTCGGAGGAGGAGGAGGCGATCTTCGCCCAGATCAAGAAGCGCATGGCCGAGACCCCCGGCTTCTTCACCAAGACGCGCGACGCCATCGTGGGCGTGTCCGAGGAAACCACCACCGGCGTCCACCGCCTGTACGATCTGCACAAGAAGGGCCAGCTGCCCTTCCCCGCGATCAACGTGAACGACAGCGTGACCAAGTCGAAATTCGACAACAAGTACGGCTGCAAGGAATCCTTGGTCGATGGCATCCGCCGCGCCACCGATACCATGATGGCGGGCAAGGTCGCCGTGGTCTGCGGTTACGGCGACGTGGGCAAAGGCTCCGCCGCGTCGCTGGCCGGTGCGGGTGCACGGGTCAAGGTGACGGAGGTCGATCCGATCTGCGCCTTGCAGGCGGCGATGGACGGCTTCGAGGTCGTGACGCTGGAGGACGCGGTGAAAACCGCCGACGTCTTCGTCACCACCACCGGCAACAAGGACGTCATCCGCATCGAACACATGCGTGAGATGAAGGATATGGCCATCGTCGGCAATATCGGGCACTTCGACAACGAGATTCAGGTCGCCGCGCTCAAGAACCACAAGTGGACCAACATCAAGGACCAGGTGGACATGATCGAGATGCCGTCGGGCTCCCGCATCATCCTGCTGTCACAGGGCCGCCTGCTGAACCTGGGCAACGCGACGGGCCACCCGTCCTTCGTGATGTCCGCGTCCTTCACCAACCAGGTGCTGGCGCAGATCGAGCTGTGGACCAAAGGCGATGAGTACCAGCCCGGCGTCTACATCCTGCCCAAGCATCTGGATGAGAAGGTCGCAAGGCTCCACCTCGACCGCATCGGCGTGAAATTGTCGAAGCTGAGCGACGAGCAGGCAGGCTATATCGGCGTCAGCGCGGATGGGCCGTTCAAGCCGGAGCATTATCGGTACTAAGGTTTAGGTATCGGTGAGATTTGGAAGGCCCTGCCGGAAACGGTGGGGTCTTCACGTTTTATCAATGTATTAAGTGGCAGCATCATTAATTCAATTTTTTGTCACGTTTCTCAATACCATCCAATACGCCCTCAGGAAGCGTTTTATATATTTCGGCAATGTGTTTTGGTTCCGATATAGTTTTATCTACGATGAAGTTTAAGAGCCCAAATAGAGACTCTGCAGTGGCACGATCGTCACGCATATCAATTTGTCCCGGATGAACTGCACTATTTCCAATAACACGGACCACGTCTAATGCCTTTTGGACGTTGGGATTTAGTCCACCCCTCACAAGCGCACCGATATCATCGTGTATATTTTTGCCGGGCTGACCCAGTTCAACACAGAGCTTCTGGATCGCAAGTCGCATTAATGCTGCCGCGCCCCTCGGAGAAGCATCTAAAATCGACCCAGCTTCGTTATAATCTCGGCGAATGTCGTCGGATAAATCCGGATTTGGAGTGGGTACACCCCCTAATTGTGGATAAGCCAAACGATCATACACCCAAACCGAAATTTTTCTGCAGTTGAAACAACTAGAAATATTCAAATTTTTCAATAATTTTGGGTTAACAAGATATTCATCTAATTCTATAAAATGAACATCCGAATTAAAAAAATCCATATTCGGTAAATTTGAAGTATGTGATACCTTGCTTGCACTCAAAGAGTGCCATTCTTGCGCAGCTAAGGCGCCGCAATGCGCACAGTTAAATGCTGTTTCTTTTGTGGATGGAGAGATATATTTCACGAGTTATCCTTAAAGTTTAGGGTGATTTTGCCTAGGTATCTCGTATTTTCCACCCTCTTATTCCAACAACCTAGATTTTTACTTTTCTCCAACCCAAATCACATGCCGCGCCCCGCGCTTCCTTCCGGCGCGCACCCCAATCTCCTCCACCGCAAACCCCGCCGCCTGCATCCGTTTCGCAAATCGCTTGTCGGGATGGGCTGACCAGATGGCCAGCACGCCGCCGGGGGTGAGGGTGGAGCGGGCGGCGTGGAGGCCAGCTTCGCTGTACAACTCGTCATTGTCCGCGCGGGTCAGGCCCTCCGGTCCGTTGTCCACGTCCAGCAGGATCGCGTCATAGCCTCCCCCCTCCATGATGCGGGCGACGTCGCCCAGCCGAACTTGCACCCCTGACAGACAATCGCCGAAGACGGGCTGCATGTGCTCGGTCGCCCAACGGACCAGTTGAGGCACGATCTCGGCCACCTCGATCCGCGCGGCGGGGGCGACCTGTTGCAGGGCGCGCAGGGTGAAGCCCATGCCCAGACCGCCGATCAGAACCCTTGGTGCCGCGCGTCCCAACCGCTCCATGGCCAGTGTCGCCAGGGCCTCCTCAGACCCGGACAGGCGCGAATTCATCAACTCGTTCCCGCCCTGAAGTCGGATGGAGAATTCCGTGCCGCGCTGGAACAGCCGCAGCACCTCCCCCTCGGGCGTGGTGGCGGTGTCGAGCAGTTTCCAAGGCAGCATGGCGCATTCCTTTCAGATATGCGCCCCGGTCTACGCTGCCTGCGACTGGGCCTGCAACTCCGCCAGAACCTCACCCGCGATCTGGAACGAGCGGATTCGCGCCGCGTGGTCGTGGATCATGCCCGTCACCATCAACTCATCCGGTTTGAACGTGTCGATCAGAGTGGCCAGTTGCCGCTTGACCGTTTCGCGCGATCCGTTGGCGGAACATCCCAACATCTGGTTCACCTGCCCCATCACCGCGGGCGGCACCTCTGACAGATCATGCGTCGGGCGTGGCAGCCTGCCCGGCCGGCCCGTGCGCATCCGCGCAAAGGAGAGGATTTGCGAGGAGCGCAGATACTCCGCCTCCGCGTCCGTCTCCGCCGCGCAGACGCCCGCCGCCATCATCGCGTAGGGTTTCGCCAATGTGGCCGAGGGACGAAAGGTCGCGCGGTAGGTCTCCAAAGCCTGCTCCAGCATCGCCGGTGCGAAATGCGAGGCGAAGGCATAGGGCAGCCCCAGATAGGCCGCCAGTTGCGCCCCATACAGGCTGGAGCCGAGGATCCAGACTGGCACATGCGTCCCCACCCCCGGAAAGGCCTGCACCTGCGCCCCGGCGGGCGGATCGCCCAGATAGCCGATCAGTTCCTGCACATCCTGCGGGAAGCTGTCCTCCGGCGCCATGTACCGCCGCAGCGCCCGCGCGGTGGGCATGTCGGTGCCGGGCGCGCGCCCAAGGCCGAGGTCGATACGGTCGGGATACAGCGTGGCCAGCGTGCCGAATTGCTCCGCGATGACCAGCGGCGCGTGATTGGGCAGCATGACGCCCCCGGCCCCCACGCGAATTGTCTGCGTCGCGCCCGCGACATGGCCGATCACAACCGATGTGGCAGCCGATGCGATGCCCGGCATGTTGTGATGTTCCGCCAACCAGAAGCGGTGATAGCCCGAGGCCTCCGCCGTCTGGGCCAGCTTGACGGTGTTGGACAGGGCGGTCGCGATGGTGTCCCCTTCGGGCACGGGCGACAGGTCCAGCAGGGAAAAATGGTGCATTGAAATCTCCGATCCGGGTTTCCCTTCAGATAGGAGACGCGGGGGCTCCTATCAATGCGCGGCCCCCTCCCGCACCAACAGATCAGCGAGGCCGGCGCGATAATCGGGATATTTCAGTACGACGCCGAGGTCGCGCTTGATCCGGTCGTTCCGCACCTTCTTGCTCTCAGCGTAGAAGCTGCGGGCCATGGGGGTCATCTCGGCATCCTCGATCCGCACAGCTTCGGGCACGGGCAGGCCGAGCAGGTTTGCGGCGTGGGCGATAACCTCCTGCGGGGGGGCGGGATCGTCGTCGCAGACATTGTAGATCGCACTCCTTTCGCAAGCATCGGGATCGGGCCGCGCGATGGAGGCGGCGAGCACCTGCGCGATATCCTCGACATGGATGCGGGAGAAGACCTGCCCCGGCTTGATGATCCGCCGGGCGGTGCCGGCCCGAACCTTGGCAAACGGACCGCGACCGGGGCCGTAGATCCCGGCGAGGCGGAAGATATGCAGTGGCAGACCCAGTTCCGCCCACGCCCCCTCCGCCCTGACCCGCGCGCGGCCACGTTTCGTGGCAGGCTCCAGCGCGGAGGATTCGTCCACCCAGTCGCCACCCCGGTCGCCGTAGACCCCCGTCGTGGACAGATAGCCCGCCCACTGCGCCGGGGCGTGGCGCAGGGTATCGGCATAGGCGTCCAGCACCGGATCGCCGTCACCCGGCGCAACGGAGCTCAGGATATGCGTGGCCCCCAGAATCAAAGGCGACAGATCGGTGCCCGGCCAGACGACCGCCTCCACCCCCTCGCCGCGCAGGGCCGCGGCCTTCTCCTCGGACCGGGTTGTGCCGATGACACGAAATCCGTCGAGCAGGGGAACCAGCGCGCGGGCGGAAAATCCGTGGCCGATGGACAGCAGCGTTTTCATGGGTGCACCTCGTGGCAGGGAGGGGAGCCTCCACCGGGGATAACTGGAAATCTCACGATGACAACCTTTGCACGGCCCAGCGGGCGGCATCTGCAACGGCGGCGTCGGGATCGTCGGTCAGTGCCTGCGCGCAGGGCCGCAGATCGGGGCGGGCGGAATTGCCGATGGCATAGAGCACGTTTCGCACGAACCGGTCCCGTCCGATCCGCTTGATCGGGGAGCCGGAGAAGACTTCGCGAAATGTCGCATCCGTCAGTTGGGCCAGATCGTCGAGGCGCGGTGCCACCAGTTCCACCCGCGCCCAGTAGCCGGCATCGCGCGCGTCCTGCGCGAACTTGTTCCACGGACACACGGCAAGGCAATCGTCGCAGCCATAGATGCGGTTGCCCATCTTTTCGCGCAGGTCCAGCGGCACCGGCCCCTTATACTCGATCGTCAGGTAGGAAATGCAGCGCCGCGCATCCAGCCGGAACGGCGCGGGAAACGCATTGGTCGGACATATGTCAAGGCAGGCGGTACACGATCCGCATTTCTCGATCTCGGGCGCGTCACGCTCCAGTTCCAGCGTGGTGAAGATCGAGCCGAGGAAGAACCAGTTGCCAAGCTGACGGCTGAGCAGATTGGTGTGCTTGCCCTGCCATCCCAGCCCCGCTGCCTGCGCCAGCGGTTTTTCCATCACCGGAGCGGTGTCCACGAAAACCTTGATCTGGCAGCCGGACTGCTCGACCAGCCAGCGGCCCAGACGTTTCAGCCGCTTCTTGACCAGATCGTGGTAATCCTTGTTGCGGGCATAGACGCTGATCGCGCCGAGTTCCGGCTGCTCCAGCAGGCCAAGCGGGTCCACGTCAGGGGTGTAAGGTTCAGCCAGCATGATGACGCTGCGCGCCTCGGGCCACAGGGCCGCCGGGTTGCCGCGCCACTCGGCCCGGTCCGCCATCCAGGCCATCTGGCCGTGCATATCCTCGGCCAGGAACTGCCCCAGACGGCCCGCCGCCTGCGGAATCGCGTCGGGCGCGCATACGCCCATGCGCGCAAAACCCTGCGCCTCCGCCTCGGCCCTGATCCGGGCCGCGTCCATCAAAAATCCAGATCGGCGTAATGTGGCGGCGGCGGCATACCCGGCACCGCATCGGCCAGAATCGCGCGGAACGCCGGCCGCGACTTGATGCGCGCGTACCAATCCTTGACGTTGTCCGAGCGCGCCCAATCCACATCGTCCACGTAATCGAGGCACGACAGATGCGCCGCCGCCGCGAAATCCGCGATGGTCAGCGTATCGCCCGCCAGCCAGCGCCGCTGGTCCGTCAGCCAATCCAGATAATCCAGGTGGAACTTGATGTTCGACACCCCCTCGCGGATTCGCGCGCTTTCGGGATAGCCGGATTTCTTGAGCTTTTTCGTGACCCGTTCGTAGAGCAGATTGACCGTCACCTCATGATGGAACTTGTCGTCGAACCAGTTGGCCAGACGGCGTGCCTCCGCCCGCTCCGCCGGGGTATCGGGCAGCAGCTTCGGCTCCGGCACGGTTTCATCCAGATATTCGCAGATCGCGCCGGAATCGCTCAACGTCAGACCGTCGATTTGCAGCACGGGAACCTGCGATGCCGGGTTGAGAAGCAGGAATTCCATCCGACGCTCCCACGGTTTTTCCTCTACCAGCTCCACCTCGATACGCTTTTCAGCGAGCACGAGCCGGACCTTGCGGGAGAATGGCGACAACGGGAGGTGGTGCAATCTACGCATGATGACTTTCGGGGTATGACACTGCTCACAGGTATGCCCGCACCCGTGGGGGGGCATCAACACCCGCGATGCAATTCCTGCGCGAAATCTTTGCCCTTACCCCTCCTCCAGGCACGCCAGACCGCCATTCGCACGCAGGGTTGCCGCGCCACCCGCGATGGCACGGCCCCGGTCGCGCACGAAATCCGAGGGGCGGGCCGGGTCGCGGGTGCGTGGCGCGGGCAGAATCGCTGCGATGCGCGCCGCCTGCGCCGGGCTGAGATCGGCGGCGGACACGCCGAACCAGTGATGCGCCGCGGCCTCCACCCCGAACACGCCCGGTCCCGTTTCCGCCACGTTGAGGTAGACCTCGACGATCCGCCGTTTGGGCCATGTCGCCTCGATCAGCAGGGTGATTGCCGCCTCCAGCCCCTTGCGGGTCCAGCTTGCGTCCTGCCAGAGGTAGACGTTCTTGGCCACTTGCTGAGAGATGGTGGAGCCGCCACGCCGGCGTTCATCCTGCATCGCATCGCGGATCGCCTGCATGTCCAACCCGAAATGCGTGCAGAACCGCGCGTCCTCTGCTGCGAGGACAGCGGCAGGCATCGGGCCGGACCGCTCGAAATCCACCCAATCGCGCTGCATCCCCCCCTGCGCACGCCACTGGACCAGTTGCGTATGCGTAATCGGCGGCACGACCCATCGGCCTGCAATCACGATGAGGGCAACGAGCAGGAACAGGCGCAGCGTCCAGCGCAGGACAAATCGGATCAGGCGTTTCATGACCTCTTGCTAGCGACCTTTACTGGCAGAGGCGATAGCCCCCGTTCCGCTGTGCGACATCCATATGCAAGTGGTCGGCATGGGCCGCGTTGGCACCCGGGCCCAGAACGGTCGTGAAATACAGGCAGGACGTGGCCCGCGCCGCACGTTGGAAGGCCTCCTCGATGGTGTGATCGTCCATGCGCGGCTCAACCGGGATCGGGTCGCCTTCCTCGAACTGGAACGACATGATGTCGATCGCATTGCCGAAGGCGTGTTCGGACAGTTTTCCGGTGGGCAGGTTGTTGCGGCGGCGACAGGTATAGCTGCCCCCCAGCGCCATTGCGGTCAGCCGGTTGCGGGTGCTCAGAACCTCTGCCGCCGGGACCACGTGTTGCGCGACCCACTGTCCCAAGGCCGCCGCCGTTTCGCATCGTACGGTGGCGGCGGGGCGCAAGTGCACCCCCGGAACGATCTCGCTGACGATGACGGGCCGCGCGATACCGCAATCGGCATCATCGGCGGTAACGGCGGCGTCCTCGACCGTGAACACGGTGCCCAGGGATGCAAGCTGCGCCGTGCAGGCCGCGAAGGTGGCGTCATCCTCCATCAGTTGCAGGTACATGCCCAGGGGGCGCGGCGGTTCCTCTGCCTCCACTTCCTCGCTGTCCCCGGGGTCGGGCAAGCTCTCGGACAGGGGGCTTTCGGAAAGGGGGGCTGTGTTTTCGGGCAGCACGTCGTCCAGGCGATCCTCCGGATCGGGGCGCGGTTCGGGCATGGGGGCCGTTTCCGGCGGCGGCGTATTGTCCAGGTCCTGTGCCGCGACAGGCAGGGCCAGAAGGCTGCTCAGCAAGATGAGGCGGATCATTCGACGAATTCCACTTCGATACCGGTATCGACCATATGGGCCAGTTCACGCGCGTCCCAATTGGTCATCCGGACACATCCGTGCGACGCCTCCTCGTACAGTTTGGCAGGGCTGCCGGTGCCGTGGATTCCGTAGGTCGGCTTGCTCACGTCGATCCAGACCAGTCCAACCGGGCCATTGGGGCCGGGTGGCAGGATCAACGGTTCGGTATTGTCGCCCTGCTGAAAGTTCACATCGGGGCGGTAGGTATAGTTCGGCTCGACCGCCACGGCGTCCACCCTATGCAGACCACTGGGTGAGGGCAGCGTGCGCGAGCCTACGGCGACCGGGTAGGAGGCCACCACCTTACCCTGCGCGTCATAGGCCCGCAGGCGACGCTCGAAAATCTCGATGCGCGCGACCTCTCCCTCCAGCGAGGGGCCGGGGTCAATGACGGTGATCGCTTCGCCTTGGGTGAACGTCGCATCGGGGTTCAGGTCGCGCAGGAAATCCTCATCCATGTGAAACCGCTCGGCGATCCCCTCGGCCACATGCTCGAACCCCAGCCAGTCCAGCTGAGCCTTTCGCGCGTAATCGTCGGGCAGGTCGGGCGTGATCTGCGTATCCTCGGGCGTGATGACATAGGTCATCGTGATCCCGGTCGCCATGCTGCCACCGAGGCCGATCCAGACTTCCTCATCCAGCAAGCCGTCCACGATCAGCCCCTCACGGTGTTCGTAAGCACGGATGGCACTTTCCGACATGGCTCCCTTGTAGCCGTCGATGATACCGGGCGAGATTCCGGCGCGGTCCAGCAGAACCTGCACCCTGACCGTCAACGCCGATTGGCCGTCGGCCAGGGGCGCGCCCGTAAATTGCGCCGCCTCGATCTCCTCCACCGTGGGGGTCGCCGGCATCGACGAGGCCTGTGCGGTCACCGCTTGTAAAGTGGCTGTGTGCGTGGGGGCCGCCAGCACAGGGCCGACCGGGGTCAGTGATGCCAGGAGAAGGGGAATATGGCGCATGAAAACCTCATCACATTGAAATGCCGTGATGAAACGCACCGAGCGTCCTGAACGATCCATCCGCGTCAGTGGTCGCGGTCGTCCAGCCCTGCCATGAACCGGATCACCGGATTGCGCTGCGCCTGATCGGTCGTCACACCGACCCGCAGGGCCCAGCGCGCGCAGGCCGGAAACAGAATGCCGATAAAGGCCGTGACGACCGCGATCGAACCGAACCCCTGAAACAAGGCATTCGCCAGCGCATTTGCCTCCCGCGACCACCAGATCAACCCCAGCGCCGCGATCGGAACCGAAACCGCGATCACCGCCAGGCTGATCCGGGTGCGCCGCCTCATGCCGAACGCCAGCGATTCGCGATGGGATACCGCCGATCCAGCCAGAAGGCCCGTGTGGTCAGTCGCGTTCCGGGGGCGGACTGGAACCGCTTGTATTCCGCGATGTAGAGCAGGTTCTCGATCCTCTTGACCGTTTCCAGATCATGCCCGGCGGCGACGCAATCCCCGACGGACTGCTCCCCCTCGATCAAACGTTCCAGAATATCGTCGAGCACTTCGTAGGGCGGCAACGAATCCTCATCCTTTTGATCCTCACGCAGTTCGGCGCTGGGCGGTTTGTCGATAATGCGGGGGGGGATCACCTCCCCGCCATTGCCCTTCATCCACGCGGGATCGTGGTTGGCATTGCGCCAGCGGCACGTCTCGAACACCCGCATCTTGTACAGGTCCTTCAGCGGATTGTAGCCGCCCGCCATGTCACCGTAGATCGTGGCGTAGCCCACCGCGACCTCGGACTTGTTGCCGGTGGTCAGCAGCATCTCACCGAACTTGTTGGACAGCGCCATCAGCAACAGGCCGCGCAACCGCGACTGGATGTTCTCCTCCGTCAGGCCGGGCTCGGTTCCTGCGAACAGCGGCGCCAGAGCCTCCGTCACGGCGGCGCGGGGGCCGTTGATGGGAACGTAATCGTAGCGGCAGCCCAGCGCCTTGGCGCAGGCCTCCGCATCCTCCAGCGAATGGGGCGAAGTGTATTCCGAGGGCAGCATCACGCAGCGCACATTGTCCGGTCCCAACGCATCGGCGGCAATGGCCGCGGTTAGCGCCGAATCGACACCGCCGGACATGCCCAGCAGCGCCTTCTTGAACCCGGTCTTGGCGAAGTAGTCGCGCACGCTCTCAACCATGGCGCGGTAATCCAGTGCGTAATCGCCGGGCAGCGCGATCTTGTCATCGCTGATGCAGCGCACGCCGTCCGCGCCACGCGCGAACTCCACTGTCTGCACCATCGCATCGAATGCCGGCATCAGCACCGCCAGCGCCCCGCCGGGGTTCAGAACAAAGGACGTGCCGTCGAACACCTGATCGTCCTGGCCGCCCACCATATTCAGATAGGCCAGCGGCAGGCCGCTCTCCACCACGCGGGCGACCATGTGGTTCATCCGCCGTTCATGCTTGGCCCGATGATAGGGGGAGCCGTTGGGAACGAACAGCATCTGCGCGCCGGATTCCTCCAACGTTTCGGTCGGGCCGACATGCCAGGCGTCCTCGCAGATCGGAATGCCGATGCGCCAGCCCCGGATCGCGACGGGGCCTTGCGGCTCAGCCGGGTGATAGACACGTTTCTCATCGAAGACGCTGTCATTGGGCAGCGCCTGCTTCTTGACGACAGCGGTGACCTTGCCCCCGTCCAGAATCCAGTAGGCGTTGTAGAGGTTGGTCCCCTCGACATAAGGCGCGCCGATGCCCAGCGCGGGGCCGTTCGCCAGGTCATGCGCCAGCGCCTCGATCCGCGCCATCACATCCTCGACGAAGGCGGGTTTGCGGCCCAGATCCATCGTCTGATAGCCGGTCGCGAACATCTCGGGCAGCGCGACCAGATCGGCGCCTTCACGCGCACCGGCCGCATGGGCCTGACGCGCCTGCGCAATGTTGCCCGCCAGATCGCCCACCACGGGATTCAGTTGCGCCAGCGTCAGTCTGAACGTATCGGCCATGTCGCATTCCATCCCGCAATTTCGCATCTACAGGGCCGCATATCGCGTGCGGGCCTGCCCGTGCAAGTCCGCAGCCCGACACGTGCGCCGCCCTGATCCGGATATGGCCCTGAAATGGCGCTGACATCGCCCGAATCCATTGTTGTCAGGTTCCACCGTTGGACATACTGTCCGGGGCAACAGGCCGATGACGCTGGCCACAATCGTAAAGGGGCCGGGATCCGTCGATCCCGCGCATATGACAGATGAAAACACGGGTTTCGCAATTTGCTCTTGGCCTCGGGCTCATCGCGTTCGGAACGATGGCCGCGCAGGCGCAATCCGACGGATCGGTGGAGACTAAGCAATACGATACCGGCGGCGTCTATGAGGGGGAGTTCAAGGACGGGCTTCAACACGGTCAGGGCACTTACCGCCTGCCCAACGGCTACGAATATACCGGCAACTGGGTCGAGGGGCAGATCGAAGGGGACGGCGTCGCCCAATTCCCCAATGGCTCGATCTATACCGGGCAATTCCTCAACGGTCAGCCGCATGGTCAGGGCTCCATTGTGTTCTCGGATGGCGGCACATATGAGGGTGAATGGGTCGACAGCGTGATCTCGGGCACAGGCGTCGCTGTCTATGCCAACGAAGTCCGCTACGAGGGGGAATTCCAAAACTCCGTGCATCACGGCACCGGCACGATGGTCTCTCCCAACGGCTACCGCTACGAGGGGACCTGGGTCGATGGCACCAAGGACGGCACCGGAAAGATCACCTATCCCGACGGCGCGGTCTACGAGGGCGATATCGTGCGCGGCATACGCGAGGGCGAAGGCTCCCTGATTCTGCCCGACGGGTTGAGCTATACCGGCCAATGGTCCGACAACCAGATCAACGGTGAGGGCGTGCTGACCCAGCCCAATGGTGACATCTACGAGGGCACGCTGGTCGACGGCCAGCGTCAGGGCACCGGCATCGCGACCTATGCCAACGGTGACATCTACGAGGGTGAATTCGCGGGCGACCTGCGCCATGGCACCGGCACGTTCCAGGGCATCGACGGCTACGTCTACGAGGGCGACTGGGTCGAGGGCCGGATCGAGGGCACGGGCCTCGTCCGCTATCCCGACGGCTCGGTCTACGAGGGCGAATTCCTCAACGACCTCAGCCATGGCACCGGCACCATCACCTATCCCGACGGATCGTCCTATTCGGGCGAATGGCGCGAAGGCGTGATCGAGGGCGAGGGCATCGCGAAATACGACAACGGCCTGGTCTACGAGGGGTCGTTCCTCAACGCGCGCAACCACGGCTACGGCACGATGACCTATGATGACGGCTATCAATATGCCGGCGAATGGCAGGATGGGCTGCGCCATGGCGAGGGTGTGGCCACCTATGCCGACGGCACGATCTACACCGGCACCTTCGTGAACGGGCAGCGTGAGGGCGAGGGCACCATCACCATGCCAGACGGCTTCGAATATGTCGGCGGGTGGGCCGCTGGCGAAATCGACGGCCAGGGCACCGCCAAATATCCCAACGGGGATTTGTACGAAGGGTTCTTCGTCGCCGGTCAGCGTCAGGGACGCGGCCTGATGACCTATGCCTCGGGCGAAACCTATGACGGCTATTGGGTCGAGGGGGAGCAGGCCACCGTGGACGAGGCCGAGGCCGCAGGCGTTTCCGTTCAGAACTGATCCCCACCATTGACGCGAAAGGGCCGCCCGTTCGGGGCGGCCCTTATCGTTTCGGGGATCCCGCCTAAAGGTTCCAGAACATCCCCGCCGCATGCATCTTGTTGAAAGATGCGCCTCCGGCGGGGATATTTCGGGAAAGTGAACCGCTCAGCTGGCCGCGCGCAACTGTGCCAGCAACCGGTCCGAGGCATATCCGTCCGGCACCAGACCATTCGCCGACTGGAATCGCCGAATCGCCGCCTGTGAGTTCGGGCCGATCAGACCATCCGTGCCTTGCGTGTCATAGCCCAGCGCGGTCAGGCGCTGCTGCACCTCACGCCGGTCGCTGCGCGTCAGGGGCAGCACGTCCTGCGGCCAGCTCGCCTGGACACCGGGGCCGCCATAGATGCGATCGCCCAGCAAGCCGATCGCCAGAGCATAGCTGTCCGAATTGTTGTAGCGCTTGATCACGTTGAAGTTCGGATAGGTCAGGAACACCGGTCCCCCGGCGCCAGCAGGGGCCAGCAGTGCCGCCGCGCCGTGATCAGGCAGGGCCGCACCGCCATAGGTTCGCACGCCGACCTCGTTCCAGAATACGGCTGGCCTGCGGACGTTCGGATCGACCAGTGTCCAGTTGAAACCATCCGGCAGACGGACCTCCATCCCCCAGGGCTGACCGGGGGTCCACCCCTCCTGCCGCAGGTAATGCGCGGCGGAGGCGAGCGCGTCGGTCGGGTCCTCCGCCCAGATGTTGCGCCGCCCGTCCCCGTCGAAATCCTGTGCATAGGCGTGGAAGCTCGACGGCATGAATTGCGTGTGCCCCATGGCACCAGCCCACGACCCGACCAGTTCCGAAGGCCGCGCGTCGCCGTCCTGAACGATGCGCATGGTTGCGATCAACTCCCGCTCCGCCCAGTCGCGGCGACGCCCCTCGAACGCCAGGGTCGCCAGTGAGGCCGCCACCGGGAAATCACCGCGGACCGCGCCGTAGGCTGTCTCCATTCCCCAGATAGCGAGGAAAGCGCGGGTGTCGGTGCCGTATCGCGCCTCGATCGCGCGCAGAGTTTCGGCGCGGGCCGCAGCTTCACGTTGTCCGTTGGCGACGCGTGTATCCGAAACGGCGGTGTCCAGATATTCCCAGATCGGGCGGACAAATTCCGGTTGCGCGCCGTCCAGTTCCTCGACCCGGCTCGACGGCTCGATCCCGGCCATGGTCGCGTCGAAGACCGCGGGGGTTATGCCCTCGTTCAGGGCGCGGGTGCGAAACTCTGCCCGCCACTGCGCGAACGATGCCGCCCGCGCCTGACGCTCCGCCAGTGGCTCACGCGGTTGTGGGGGGGTGGCTGTCATGACCGCGCCCGAGGTTTGCGCTGTGGCGTTGCCGGTTGGCCCGCCGCATCCCGCGACAAAGGCCGCGCTGGCCAACAGGGCGATCCGCCACCCGTTCGTTCGCACGATATTCGTTGGCATCGCAGTCGCTCGCACCGTGTTCGCCCGCATGTTGTCACTCCCTTGAAATACATAACTCTATCAAATCAATTGCCGCCCAGCAGACCGCGCAGCAAGCCTTCGACCACGTCACCCAGGTTCTGATCCACCTGGCGGATCGTTCTTTCGGTCTGATTGCCGCCACCCTGATTGCCGACCGAAGCGGTCGGTGGGGGCGCTTGCGGCACAAAGGGCACCACCACGGGCAAGGTCGATGGCGGCAAACCCTCATGCACGTTCTGCATCGTCCGCTTCCAGATTTCGGCGGGCAGTCCGCCGCCCGTCACACCGGTCAGGGGCGTGTTGTCGTCATATCCCATCCAGACGCCGACCACGTAATCGCCCGAGAAACCGATGAACCACGCATCGCGCGCCGCGTCCGTCGTGCCGGACTTTCCCGCGACCGACCGGTCGCCCAGTGCAGCACGGTTGCCGGTTCCGTAAGGTGCCTCGATCACCTGGCTCATCATCCAGGTCACATAGCCGGCCGTCCGCTCCGAGATCGCGCGGTGGCCCAGTTCGGGCGCGGCGGACAACAGGACGTCGCCATCATGCCTTAGACGAACCTGCGTCAGCCCGTATGGTTCCGCCCGACGCCCCCGGTTGAGGAACGTGGCATAGGCCCCCGTCAGATCCAGCAACGTTGTCTCGGACGCGCCCAGCGCCAGTGCAGGGCTGTTGGTCAGGTCGCTGTCCAGACCCATTTCATGCGCGGTCTGGATGACCTTCTCACGCCCTGTCTGCTCGGACACGCGCACGGCGACCGTATTGGTCGAGCGGGCAAGTGCCTCGCTCAAGGTAATCGGCCCGCGATAGTCACGGCTGTAGTTCTGCGGGCTCCACGCCCCCGATCCCGGAATGTTGATCGTCAGGGGCGCATCGTCGATGCGATCGCTGGGGTCCATTCCAGCCTCGATCGCGGCGGCATAGACGAAGGGCTTGAACGCCGATCCGGGCTGCCGCAACGCCTGCGTCGCCCGGTTAAAGGTCCCTGCCCCTCCGATTGCGCGCCCGCCGACCATACCCCGAACGGCACCGTCCGCGCTCAGGACCACGATGGCTGCCTGTGCCTCGGACCCGTCACGCACTAGGTCGTCAAAGACGGAGACCAAGGCCCGTTCCGCGCCCCGCTGGATGGCGGGGTCGAAGGTGGTGGCGATCTCCACATCCTCACGCGAGTCCTCGATCAGAAATTCGGGTCCGTCCTCCATCACCCAATCGGCGAAATAGCCACCGGCGCGGCGCTGGGCCTCCGCGCTCAACACTGCGGGATTGTTGCGGGCCTGTGCGTATTGCGTATCGTCGATATAGCCCTGATCGTGCATCAGTCGCAGGATGACCTGACTGCGGTTCTGTGCCCGCGACAGATCGCGCGTCGGCGCGAAGCGGCTGGGCGCGGTCAGCAATCCCGCGAGCATGGCGGATTGCGGCACGTCCACCTGCCGGGCACTGATGCCGAAATAGCGTTGTGCCGCCGCCTCGAACCCATTGGCCGAGGCCCCTAGATAAGCCCGGTTCATGTAGATGGAGAGGATCTCCTCCTTCGAATAGGCCAACTCCATCGCCAGCGCGTAGGGGATCTCCAGTATCTTGCGACGCCACGTCGTCTCATCGCTGAGGAAGACCAGCTTCGCAACCTGCTGCGTGATGGTGGAGCCGCCATGCCCCTGCAACGGCCCGCGCCCCTCGCTCATATTGATGCGGATCGCACCGGCAATGCCGCGCGGGCTGATGCCCAGATGTCTGTAGAACCGCTTGTCCTCGGTCGCCACGACCGCGTTGATCAGGTCATCGCTCATCTGCGAGGCCCTCACCACCCCGCCCTGTTCACCCCGCCACGCGAAAATCTCGCCGTTACGGTCCAGCATGGCGACGGAGCCGCGTTCGCGCCCGTCCAGCAATGTCTCCGCCGGGGGGAGCTGCATGTAAAAATAGAGCACGACCACCGCAGACGCCAAGGCGACCAGCCCGAACAGGCGCAGCACGATTTTTCCGATCAGCCGGAACGCACCTCCGAACAGGCGGGACAGAAAGGGTTTGCGCGCGCGCTTTCGTGTCGAAGGCTTGGTCTGTTTGCTGCTCATATGTCCGTGTTTGTCCGGGAGGGTGTGAATTCCTGTCCTCGGCAACCTAATACGTGCGCCGTGAATTGCGAAGGCGTCCTTGCCGTTCTGGGTGGCAAAGTTGCGTTTGTGTTTTGCCTAATTTTTGATCGGCAATTTTTCGCTGATGTTTTTTTGCGCAGATTTCTGCCGTTCATTTGAACGTCGCCGTTTCCGGGCGGCGGATTTCCGCTGGCCACAGGCAAAACAGCGCCCCCGATGAAGTTGGCACGGTTCTTGCATATTGATCCCCGACGACTACAGATCAACAACGAGGGATCGCAATGAAGCTCATCATCGCCGTCATCAAGCCTTTCAAGCTGGAGGAGGTGCGCGAGGCGCTCACCACCATCGGCGTGCAAGGGCTCATGGTATCCGAAGTCAAAGGCTACGGCCGCCAGGCGGGACACACCGAAATCTATCGCGGCGCGGAATATGTCGTAAATTTCGTGCCGAAAGTGAAGTTGGAGATGGTGGTCGAAGACTCCATCGCGGACAGGGCCATCGAAACCCTCTCCTCCACCGCCAAGACCGGCAAGATCGGCGACGGCAAGATCTTCGTGCTCGATGTCGAGCAGGCCATTCGCGTGCGCACCGGTGAAACCGGCGCCGACGCCATCTGAACCAGATTCGATCTGACCAGACTACAAGAGGGACCAGACAGAAATGACCAAATTGCTTAAACTCGGTGTCGCGGGGGCCACGGCCCTGCTGTGCGCCACGCCCGCGCTGGCACAGGATGCCGCCGCCGATCCCAGCCCCTATATCCTGACCACGCTGCTGTTTCTCGTCGGCGGCTTTCTGGTGTTCTGGATGGCCGCGGGCTTCGCGATGCTCGAGGCCGGCCTCGTCCGGTCCAAGAACGTCACGACGCAGCTGACCAAGAACATCTCGCTGTTCGCCATCGCGTCGATCATGTACTGGCTCGTCGGGTTCAACCTGATGTATCCGGGCGACGCCTGGACCGTCGCGGGTATCGTCGGCGCGTTCTTCCCCACCGCGCTGGAGCCTGTGGGCCTTGCCGCGGCAGATGCGACGCTCGACTATGCCTCCGTCGGGTCCGACTTCTTCTTCCAGTTGATGTTCTGCGCCACCACCGCGTCGATCGTGTCCGGCACATTGGCCGAGCGGATCAAGCTGTGGCCGTTCCTGATCTTCGTGGTTGTGCTGACCGGCTTCATCTATCCGATCGAGGCATCCTGGCAGTGGGGCGGCGGTTTCCTGAGCGAGATGGGCTTCTCCGACTTCGCAGGCTCGACGCTGGTCCATGCGGCAGGCGGCTTCGCGGCGCTGGCCGGTGCACTGATCCTCGGCCCGCGTATCGGCAAGTACGGCCCCGACGGTCGGGTGGTTCCGATGCTCGGCTCCAACATGCCGCTGGCAACGCTGGGTACGTTCATCCTGTGGCTCGGCTGGTTCGGGTTCAACGGCGGTTCGCAGCTGGCCATGGGCACCGTGGGTGACGTAACCGACATCTCACGCATCTTCGCCAACACCAACATGGCCGCTGCCGCCGGTGCGGTCGTCGCCCTGATCCTGACGCAGGTCGTCTATGGCAAGGTCGATCTGACCATGGTGCTGAACGGCGCGCTGGCCGGTCTGGTGTCGATCACGGCGGAGCCTTTGGCCCCCTCGCTGTTCATGGCGCTGATCGTTGGCGGTATCGGTGGCGTGATCGTGGTGTTCACCGTTCCGATGCTGGACAAGCTGAAGATCGACGACGTGGTCGGTGCCATCCCGGTTCACCTGATTGCCGGCATCTGGGGCACCATGGCCGTGCCGCTGACCAATGACGGGACCAGCTTCGTGACGCAGGCGATCGGCGTCATCTCCATCGGTCTGTTCGTCTTCATCGTCAGCTTCATCGTCTGGACAATCCTGAAGGTCACGATGGGCATTCGCGTCGATGAGGAATCCGAGATCGTAGGCCTCGATGCGACCGAAATGGGCATGGAAGCCTATCCCGAATTCACCAAGGGCTAAGCCCCGGTGCCCGTGCGGCGGCCCGCGCCGCCGTACGGAAACTTTCCCCGAGTGAACTTCGCCAGAAGTTCATTTCCAACTGACCCGGCGCATCAGCGTCGGGTCTTTTTTGTCAGGAACATGCGGAATGTTTGTTCAGGCCATCAGCCCGCGGATATGCCCCGGCACATCGCGCGCGTCCACCACCGCCGACCGCACCAGCCAGTCGAAATGGGCGGTCAGGGATTTCACCCGTTCGACCTCACGAAACGCCAGATAGCATTGCCCGACATAGACCACCGCCAGATTCGGCCCGAAGACCGTGACAGGTGAGCTGAAGACCTTGCGCGCGTCGAACAGGAAGATCCGCAATCGCGGCAGCATCCGCTCGCAATGATCGGCGAGGAATTCCAACTGCTCGAACCGCATGTCCCTGTCCGCGTCGCGGTAATAGGAGGTGCCTGCCGCACAGGCCTCGATCTCATGCAGGGGGATGGCGATTTCGTAATCATACACCCCCTCCGACAGCAGGGCGCGCTGGTCGCGCATTGCGGTGAAGGCGTCGGGTGTCTGACGTTCCGCGAAGGAGGCATATTCCCACCGCAACATGCGTTCGGTTTTCAATATGTCAGGCAGGGTCGCGGGAACGTGGCGGACCTTGTAGCCGGCGGCCTCCTGATGCCATTCCAGCAACTGCGCATCGGCGGAGCTACGCTCAGCCGGGCTTAGCGACATCGCGGCGGCGACAATGTCGCCTGGGGTTTCCGGCCTGTTTGTCAGACCCAGCAGCCAATCGGTGCTGACGCTCAACACGTCGGCCACGTCGGCGGCCAGTTGGGCATTGGGCAGGCGCGGATGATCGTCCTTGAGCAGCTGACCGATGGTCGAGCGATCCACCTGCGTGGCGCGCGACAATCCGCTTTTCGTCATGTCCGCCCGCTGCATTGCCTGATGCAACCGATCGCGAAAGATCGCTGCGCGCTCACGCTTGTCCATTACGGTCCGCTTTGCAGATAAAATACAGCATAACAGAGATTACGCAGCAAACTCACCAAATGTCCAACCCGGCGAAGCTGCGATAGCCAGTGCCTGAAGAAACCCACGCCTGACGAAACTAAGGAGAACCACCATGGACAGCACGATCAGACTCTTCACCAAGGCAATAACCTGGCAAGCCGCCGGACTGGTGTCGATGATGCTGATCGGCTTCCTGTTTACCGGATCGCTGCTGGCGGGCGGCGGCATCGCCATCGTCGGGTGCGTGGTCGGGTTCATCGCGTATTTCGTGCACGAGATGATCTGGTCCAGAATCGCATGGGGGCGAGGATTGCCCCCCGCCCCCACATCGGTTTCCGGTGCTGCCTCGACTCACAATCCATGATAATGCGCCAGCGGGCCGGACAGGGCCTCATCCACCATATCGGGTGAGAATCGCCCCTCCACATGCGGCAGCATGTCGGTGGCCAGAACTTTGCCCAGCTCCACACCCCATTGGTCGAAGCTGTTCACGCCCCAAAACACCCCCTCGGTAAAGCAACGCGCCTCGGCCAGAGCGATGATCCGGCCCAGGGTGCGCGGCGACAGCTCACGGTACATCAGCAGGGTCGAGGGGCGGTTGCCCGGAAAGGTGCGATGCGGTGCCAGTTCGCGCGCCTCGACCGGGTCCATGCCGCCCTCGATCATCAGATCCTCGGCCTCCTTCTCAGACCGGCCATAGGCCAGCGCCTGCGACTGGGCGAAGCAATTGGCGATCAGGATCTTCTGCATATGCTCGAATCCCTCCGCCACTGGCTTGGCGGCGATCATGAATTCCAGCGGTTGCGGCGTCGGGCTTTGATGCAGCATCTGGAAATAAGCGTGCTGGGCATTGGTTCCCGCACTGCCCCACACGACGGGGGAGGTGGCGACATCGACCTCATCCCCCTCAACCGTCACGCGCTTGCCGTTGGATTCCATGTCGAGCTGTTGCAGATATTGCGGCAAGGTCGCCAGCCGGGTGTCATAGGGCACAACGCAGCGCGTCGGATATCCGCAGCCGTTGCGATGCCAAACCCCGACGCACGCCATAAGTACCGGCAGGTTCTGCCCCAGCGGCGCGGTGCGGAAATGCTCGTCTACTTCATGCGCACCGGCCAGAAACTCACCGAATTTCTGCGGGCCCAGCCCGATCATCAGGGGCAATCCGATGGGCGACCAGACGGAGAACCGCCCCCCGACCCAATCGGCAAAGCCAAAGCACCGCTGCGCCGGGATGCCAAACTGCTCCGCCGCCGCGTCGGGCTTGGTGGTCAGGGCCGCGAAATGCATACTGGCATCCGCAACCTCGTCCTGCATGCGGGCCAGCGCCATCTTGGCGGTTTCCATCGTCTCGATCGTGCCGAAGGATTTGGAGGCGATGATGAACAATGTCCTGCTCAGATCGCAGGTTTGAAACACCTGGTTCAGCGCGGCACCGTCCACGTTTGACACGAAATGCAGGCGCGGCCCGTCCATGTCCGCGACCAGCGCCTCGGCCACCAGAACGGGGCCGAGGTCAGACCCGCCAATGCCGATATTCACCACATCGGTGAACGGCCCGGCGGCGGCGGCGTATTCCCCCGACCGCACGGCATCGGCAAAGGCATAGCAGGCCGCGCGGCTGTCCAGCACTGTCGCGGCGATATCCTCGTCATCCGCCATCATCCGGGTGCCCTCGGGCATGCGCAGCGCGGTGTGCAGGACGCGCCGCCCCTCGGTGACGTTGATCTTCTCACCGGAATACATCGCCTCGCGGATCAGCTCGAACTCCCGCTCCTCCAGCATGTCGAACAGGCCCTCGCGGGCATCGTCCGTCATCTGGGTCCGGGAATAGTCGAACAGCATGTCGTCGAACGTGGCGGAAAACCCCAGGAACCGGTCCTCATCCTGCAATTCCGCGATGGTGGGACCGAAGGTCGCCTTCAGTTCATTCCAGTTCATCCGTTCACTCCAAGCTTGATATCCAGGCCGATGTCCAGCGTACCTGCCGCCATCGTGATTTTCGAGGTCGAGATATAATCGACCCCGGTTTCGCCAATGGCGCGTATGGTGTTCAGATCGACATTGCCCGACGCCTCCAGCACCGCGCCACGGCCCATCGCCACGGCCTCGCGCAGGGTATCGGTATCCATGTTGTCGAGCAGCACGATCGTCGCGCCCGCATCCAGTGCAGCGCGGAACTGATCCAGCGTATCGACCTCGACCTCCACCGCCATCAGATGCCCAACATAGCCCTTGGCGCGGGCCACGGCCTCCGCCACACCGCCGCAAACCGCGATGTGGTTGTCCTTGATGAGGATGGCATCGTCCAGACCGTAGCGATGCGAGGTTCCGCCGCCGCAGCGCACGGCGTATTTCTCGAACGCGCGCAGGCCCGGTGTGGTCTTGCGCGTGCACACGACCCGCGCATTTGTGCCCTGCAATTCGGCCACGAAACGTGCGGTATGCGTGGCGATGCCCGACATGTGCATCAGGAAGTTCAGGGCCACCCGTTCCGCCCCCATGACGGACCGCCCGTTGCCGGTGATCCGGGCGATGTCCTGCCCGGCCTGCACGCGATCGCCATCCGCGACCAGCGCCTCGAACTGGGTGCTGGCATCCAGCGCCGCGAAGGCCGCGCGCGCCACGTCCAGCCCCGAAACGATGCCGTCCTGCCGGACGTTCATCACAGCCTCGGCCCGGATATCGGGCGCGATCGTGGCGAGTGAGGTTACATCCCCCGCTTGGCCCAGATCCTCCAGCAAGGCGGCCTCGACCGCGTTGCGCAGCAGGGGCGCGGGCAGAACGGGCAGGTACGGCTTGCGCATCGAAACACCTCATGTTGTCTGGCAGTACGAAGGAGATCGCGATGCACCCCAGATATCACGAAGTACATGCCGCAATCACGGCCCTGTGTGAAGGGGAAGACGACCCCATCGCCCTGATGGCGACCGTAACGTGTGAGTTGCATCACCATTTCGCGCATTTTCACTGGACCGGCTTTTACCGGGTCGTCGGCGCGGATGTGCTTAAGATCGGACCCTATCAGGGCGGGCACGGCTGTCTGGTTATCCCGTTTTCCCGTGGCGTCTGCGGTGCGGCGGCCCGTTCGGGGCAAACCCAGCTTGTCTCGGACGTAGAGGCGTTTCCCGGCCACATCGCCTGCGCGGCCAGCACCCGCTCCGAAATCGTCGTCCCTGTCTATTCCTCCGGCAGACTGATCGCGGTGTTCGATGTGGACAGCAACGATCCCGATGCCTTTGACGAGAATGATCGCGACGCGCTCGAATCGATTCTGGCGGAGGTTTTCGGACCGCTGCCGTGACTGGCTTGCAGGAGGCTGAGATCTGGCTGCGACCATAGATTGCGCAGCACGCATTGTTTGTGAATTTTTCTTGCGTGCGCAGAATTTCATGCTATATCTCTTCGCAGATGCAGCAGGAGGCCCCCATGCTTGACCACGGCTCGAACTTGCCCAAGGGCACCATCGTTATAGAGGAACTCGAAATCGGCATGTCCCGATCCGTGGGCAAAACGATAGGCATGGAAGAAATCGAAGCGTTCGCGGCGCTTAGCACCGATCACAACCCCGTTCATCTGGATGAGGATTACGCCCGCGACACCATTTTCGAAGGCCGCATCGCCCATGGAATGCTGACCGCCGGGCTGATTTCAGCCGTGATAGGGGAGCAGTTGCCCGGTCACGGAACGGTCTATCTGGGTCAAAGCCTCAAGTTCATGGCCCCTGTGCGCCCCGGCGATCATGTCGAGGCGACAGTGACCGTCGCGGCCATTGATTACGCCAAACGCCGTGTCACGCTTGATTGCGCCGCCCGCGTGGGCGATACCGTGGTCCTCAAGGGTGAAGCGATCGTGCTGGCACCTTCCGCGAAATTCGACTGAGACCAGCCGGTCCGCCCGGCATTATCCGGGTAAATCATGCAGCGTTACCAAAGCCTTGATGTGCCTCAAATCGCGCGCGGAGCCTCCGTCGCGATGGGCAATTTCGATGGCCTGCACCTTGGCCACCAATCCGTGCTCGATCTGGCGCGCCGACCTGACATGCCGCTGGGCGTGGTGACATTCGAGCCGCACCCGCGTGAGGTCTTCGCCCCCGACGCCCCTCCGTTCCGGCTGATGAACGCGACTTCGCGCGCGCACCGGCTGGAAAAGCTCGGCGTCGAATACCTATACGAAATTCCGTTCGACCGGGCGCTGGCCGACCTCACCCCGCAAGCCTTCATGGATGAGGTGCTGATCGCCCGACTTGGCATCGCCCATCTGGTTGTCGGTGCCGATTTCCGCTTTGGAAAATCGCGCAAGGGCAACACGGACACCCTGTCACAGGCACCGTTCGCGCTGACCGTTGCCCCCCTGCTCGAAGGATTGGACGGCGCGGTTTCCTCCACCGCGATCCGAACCGCCCTCAGCGAGGGTCGGCCCACCGACGCTGCCGCGATGCTGGGGCACTGGCACCGGATCGAGGGCGTGGTCGAACACGGCTTCAAACGCGGGCGAGAGATGGGATTTCCGACGGCGAACATCTCCATGGCCGGGCTGCATCTGCCGGCCTTCGGCATCTATGCCTGCCGGGTGGATGTTCGCGACGGCCCGCACAGCGGAACCTACGACGCCATCGCCTCGCTCGGCTCACGCCCGACATTCGGGGACAACGCCCCGAATCTGGAGGTGATGCTGCTCGACTTCTCGGGTGATCTTTACGGCGAGGAACTGTCCGTCGCCCTCATGCATTTCCAGCGTCCGGAACTGAAATTCGATGGCATGGAGCCGCTGATCGCCCAGATGCACCGGGATGTCGAGGAAACGCGCAGGCTTCTGTCCTGACAGGGCGGGGCACCCACTGGCGGCATCGACACCGGGCCTGTATAGCGGCCGCATGACACACCGCCCGAAGTTCTGGACCTTGCCGCTTGACGCACTGACACGCCCCGAATGGGAGGCGCTGTGCGATGGCTGCGGCAAATGCTGCCTGCTGAAGCTGGAGGATGAGGACACCGGCGGCGTTGCCTACACGGACATCGCCTGCCGCCTGTTCGATCCCGCGACCTGCCGCTGCGGCAACTACGCCCTGCGAAAGCAACTGGTGCCGGGCTGTGTCGTGCTCGACGCGGAGACCCTGCCCCAGATTGCGCACTGGATGCCGCAGACCTGCGCCTATCGCCTGCGGCATGAGGGCAAGCCGATCCCCGACTGGCACCCCCTGATGACCGGCGACACGGCAAGCGTCGCGAAGGCCGGCCATTCAATGGCCGGGCGCACTGTTGCGGAATTCGAGGTCGATGAGGAAGAATACGAAGAACACATTGTGGAGGACCTTTCATGAATTTCGCCTCCGACAATTCCGGCCCGGCGCACCCCAGGGTGTGGGAGGCGCTGACCCGCGCCGATCAGGGCTATGCCATGCCCTATGGCAACGATCCGCTGAGCGTATCGGTTGCGGATCGCCTGCGCGCCCTGTTCGATGTGCCTGACGCGGCGGTGGTGCTGGCGGCCACCGGCACGGCGGCGAATGCACTGGCGCTGGCTTGCCTATGCCCGCCCTGGGGGCGCATCTACTGCCACCGACAGGCTCATATCGAGGAGGACGAGGGCGGCGCGCCGGAATTCTTCATCGGCGGTGGCAAGCTGTCCCTGATGGACGGCGCGCATGGCCGCTTCACGGCGGAAACGTTGAGCCGTGCCATTGCTGAAACGCCCGGCGGCATCCACTCCGTCCCGCCTGCAATCGTGTCGCTGTCCAATCTCAGCGAGGCAGGCACCCTGTGGCCATTGGCCGAAATAGCCGAGGTGGTCACGATCGCGCATCGCGCGGGCATGGCGGTGCATCTGGACGGGGCGCGACTGTCCAACGCGATGGTGGCGGGCGGCTATACCCCGGCGGAGCTGATGCGCACAGGTCTGGACGCCGTGGTTTTCGGCGGAACCAAGAACGGATTGCCGGGGGTCGAGGCGGTGATCCTGCGCGACGGCGCGAAGCAGCAGGAGCTGGAGCGGCGGCGCAAGCGTGGCGGGCATCTGTTTTCCAAGCATCGCTACCTCGCCGCGCAGATGGACGCCTATCTGACGCATGATCTGTGGTGCGAACTGGCGAGCGCGGCCAATGATGCCGCCGCGCGACTGGCCAGCGCCATCGGGGCCGAGGCGCTGATACATCCGGTCGAGGGCAACCAGATCTTCTGTCGCCTGTCGCGGGCCACGCATCAGCGTCTGCACGCGGCGGGGGCGCAATATTACCTGATCCCCGAGGCCCCATTGGAGGGGGACGCGCACCAATTGCTGGGCGCGCGTCTCGTGTGCAACTGGGCCACGACGCAGGAGCAGATCGACGCCTTCAGTGCCCTGCTCTAGAACATCTGCCGGACCAGGGCCGCGACCTCCGCCGGGTGGCTGATCGGAACCATATGCCCCGCGCCCGCAACCAGATGCGGTCGCGTGCTGAGCCGGCTGGCGATCTTCTCACATATGACGAGGGCGGAATTGCGCGTCTGCGCACCGGCAATCACCTGCACCGGGCAAGGCAGCGAGGCGATCTGATCCAGCGTGATCTGATCCTTGTCGCGCCCGGTAACATCGTCAACGCTGGAGGCAACGAAATCCATCCGCGCGACGGAATAGTCACGCACGCTCTGTGGCACGTCATCCCAGGCCACGCCACTGCCCCACAGGGCCATGAACTCCTTGGCTGCACGCTCCGCGTCCCCTTTGGCGACGGCATCAACGTAATGCGACGTGGCGGCCTCCTCAGCGATCGCGACCGGATCGTCACGGTCCAGCAGATAGAACATCATCGGTTCGATCAGGGTGACGCTGGCCACGGCCTCGGGTCGGTCCAGCGCGGTGCGCAGAACAACGCCACCGCCGAACGAGTGCCCGACCAGATGCGCGGGACCGTCGCCCAGCACATCGAGCATCGCATCCGCGGCCTGCCGTCGCGGACGCCGCGTGTGGTCGGTTTCCGACTTGCCGTGACCGGGCAGGTCCAGCGCCTCGGCCCGGACCTCACCCAGATGGCTCAACATGCCACGCCACGCCCCCGAATGCGCCAGCGAGCAGTGGGAGAGCAGGACACGGGGGCCAGACGATCCGGTTTTGTGCAGTCCGGTCTGCGCACCGCCCAGCATCATGCCTCACACTCCGGTCCGGTATGCCCGTCGCTGGCCCGCACGACGCGCGCCTCCTGATAGGCTACGTGAATCCAGCGCGGCTCCGACGTCTCGTCATAGATATGCGCGGTACAGATCAGGCGATTGTCGCGCGTCTGCTCAAAGGCCTGCGCGGGGCCGATCGCCGCCACTACGTCACGAAATGACATGCCGCTGCGCACCCGCTCCACCTGACTGTCCGACCCAAGCGTGAGGGGCGCACATGCCGCCAGCATCAGCGGAGCCGCGATACAGCCCTGCCGCAGACCCGTCGCGGCATTTGCAAAATCCCCCCGCATCAGCCGGTCACCGCCAGATGAGCGTCCAGATACGGCAAACGGTCCTGTCCCCAGAACACCTCGTTGCCATGCACATAGGTCGGCGCGCCGAACACGTTCGCGGCCAGCGCCTCATCCGTGTTGCGCTCATATATATCCAGCGCCGATTGCAGGTCACGCTGCGCGATCCCCGCGTCGAAGCCCGCGGCGGTCAGACAGGTCTCGATCACGTCCTCGCGTGCGATGTCCTGCTCCCGTGCCCAGCAGGCCGACAGGATCTCGAAGCTCAGCTTGCCGACATCGCCTCTGGAATGCTCATGCGCGAATTCCTGCGCGTAGATGATTGCCGCCGCGGCGCGCTTGGGGTCCGTGGGCCAGTGCAGCGGCCGGGGATTTACCGGCAGGTCGTTCATCCGGGCGATTCGCGCGATTTCCTGCAAACGGTAGCTCTGGCGTGAGGGGTGACGCTTTCCCGGCAGCTGGGTGCCATGCTCGGCAAAGACGCGGAACAGATCGAACGGCTTGTAATTCACGCTGGCGCCGTGCTTCTGGGCGATCTCCTCCAGTTTCGTTCCCGCAAGATAGGTAAAGGGCGAAAGGGGGAAGAGGTAGTAGTCGATCTGTGTCATGTGTCGCTCCGTTTCGTGACGTTTCCTCAGATAGGCTTTGCATAGCGCGTACTCAATGATATTGCCCGCCCATAACGTGCCACAGAGGTTTCCCATGCCGTTCAAGAGGACTGCCCCGATGAAATCCGACATCAACCTGAAGCTCATATCCGGAAACGCGAACAAGGAGCTGGCCGGCAACATCGCCCGGCGGATGACGGTCTATCGCGGCGCCCCCGTGAACCTGGCCAACGCGCGGGTCGAACGGTTCAACGACAAGGAGATCTTTGTCGAGGTTTTCGACAATGTCCGTGATGAGGACATGTTCATCATCCAGTCCACGTCCAACCCGGCGAACGACAACCTGATGGAACTGCTGATCATGGCGGATGCGCTGCGCAGATCCTCCGCCCAGCGGGTGACGGCAGTGATTCCCTATTTCGGATATGCACGGCAGGACCGACGCACCGCCGCGCGCACGCCGATCTCGGCCAAGCTGGTGGCAAACCTGATCGCGCAGGCCGGCGTCGACCGCGTTCTGACGATGGACCTGCATGCGGGCCAGATTCAGGGCTTCTTCGACATTCCGGTGGACAACCTCTATGCCGCGCCGGTCTTCGCGCTCGACATCAAGCAGCAATTCCCCGACCTGAGCGAGGTCACCGTCGTCTCCCCCGATGTGGGCGGTGTGGCGCGGGCCCGCGAATTGGCCAAGCGGATCGGTGCCGGACTTGCCATCGTGGACAAACGGCGCTCCAAACCCGGTGAGATCGAGGAGATGATGATCATCGGTGACGTGAAGGATCGCGTCTGCATCATCGTGGACGACATCTGCGACACCGCCGGCACCCTGTGCAAGGCCGCCGAACTGTTACAGCAGGAGGGCGGCGCCAAGGAGGTTCACGCCTATATCTCGCACGGCGTCCTGTCCGGCCCCGCCGTGGGTCGCATCGCCGGTTCGGTCCTGAAATCGCTGGTCGTCACGGATTCGATCGAGCAGCCCCAGCCCGTGCAGGATGAGCCGCGCATCCGCGTCGTGCCCATCGGCCCGATGTTCGCGCAGGCGATCCTCAACATCTCGAACGGATCCAGCGTGTCATCGCTGTTCAATGAGGACACCCTCGGCCCGATTTACGAGGCATTCTATCCCATGAAGTGAGGCGCGATGCCGACACCATTTGATCCGCAGGTCCTGCTCACCAGACCGCTGATGGCGATCCTGTCCAGCGTTTCGTCCGACGGAACGCCGTGCAACGCGCCGGTCTGGTTTCTGTGGGAGGATGACGCCCTGTGGATGCTGGGAAGCGAGGACAGCAGTTCCGTCCGCCGTCTGACCTCGCACCCCGCCTGTGCGGTAGAGATCACGGAATTCGATCCGACGGCGGGCATCCTGTTGCACCTCGGGTTGCGCGGCAGCGCCAGCATCGAGCCGAACGACCCCGCGCGGTTCCGGCGCCTGCTGAGCCGCTATCTGGGCAAGGCGTCCGATTGGAATCAGTGGTTCGTGGATAATATCGCACGGATCGACGATCCGGCGGGGCGGTTCATTCGGTTGCGCCCCGACAGCATGTTCACCAACAATGTGTCGTATTTCCGCAGCGGGCCCGATCTGGCCTGGCCCTGAGCCGAGATTGCTGACCCGTCAAACGTCCCATTTCTCATCCGGGTCGTCCAGCGGCCCCAGCGCCTGCCAGTCGATCCCCAGCCGCGCGATGCGCGTATCGTCCCAGACGCTGACCGCCATGACGAAGCCCGTCTCGCTGATCTCCTCCGCCCGAATATTGAGCCTGAGATAGGTATCGGAATGGGCGTCGATCAACGTGGGCGACAGATGCACCACCGGGATCGAGGCGAAGGCCCCCCCGAACGCGACCGGTTTTTCCACCCGACGCTCCCCCAGACCGTCCCACATATCCGTGGCATCGGACCAGTGATCGAACATCGTCACGAACCCTTCCGCGACGCCCAGCCAATTTGTGTCAATTCTTCTCATATCAACGCTTTAACGAAAAAACCCCGCCGGATCGACGGGGTTTTAGGTAGTCTGCACCAAGGCTCAGATATTGGGCGTGATACCCAATTGCTGCGCCAGAAACCGTGCGTGGTTCACGCGCTGGTTCATGGTGATGTGGATGTCTGCGGGCGCGTCGAGTGCTGCCTTCTCGGCCGCGTCGATCACCCGTTCGATCCAGTCGGTCGTGACGTCGGCACGCAGGGATGCCTGCTCTGCCAACACGGTCAGACCGTCGGGACCGATTTCTGCGAATCCGCCGGTCACGACGTAATCGTGAACCTCACCGCCCTCATGCACCGTCATGAAACCGGGACGCAGAAGGGTCAGTGTCGGGACGTGATTCGGCATGACCGTCATCTCGCCCTCTTCACCGTGAAGCTGAACGCGCGTGACCTGAGCGGAGTGGAGGCTCCGCTCGGGGCTGACGAGATCGAACTGCATCGTATCGGCCATCATAGCCTCCTGTTCGGTGCGGTTTCAGGCTGACCCCGAAACCGCGACAGAGTTCATCAGGCCGCGGCGGCGGCCATCTTCTCGGCCTTGGCGATCACATCCGCGATGCCACCGACCATGTAGAACGCACCCTCGGGCAGGTGATCGTATTCGCCCGCCACAACGGCCTTGAACGACGCGATCGTGTCCTCCAGCGGAACCTGAACGCCCGGCGAACCGGTGAACACTTCGGCCACGTCGAAGGGCTGCGACAGGAAGCGCTGGATCTTGCGCGCGCGGGTCACGGTCAGCTTGTCCTCTTCGGACAGTTCGTCCATGCCCAGGATCGCGATGATGTCCTGCAGCGACTTGTACCGCTGAAGCATCTGCTGAACGTCCACGGCAACCTGATAGTGCTCTTCACCCACGACCTGCGGGTCGAGGATACGCGAGGTGGAATCGAGCGGATCGACCGCAGGATAGATGCCCAGCTCGGAGATCGCACGCGACAGAACCGTGGTCGCATCGAGGTGCGCGAACGAGGTCGCAGGCGCCGGATCGGTCAAATCGTCCGCAGGCACGTAGATCGCCTGAACCGAGGTAATCGACCCCGCCTTGGTGGAGGTGATCCGCTCCTGCATCTGGCCCATATCGGTCGCCAGCGTCGGCTGATAGCCCACGGCGGAGGGGATACGACCCAGAAGTGCGGACACCTCGGAACCGGCCTGCGTGAAGCGGAAGATGTTGTCCACGAAGAACAGAACGTCCGTGCCCGACTGGTCGCGGAACTGCTCTGCCATGGTCAGGCCCGACAGCGCCACACGCATACGCGCACCCGGAGGCTCGTTCATCTGGCCGTAAACCAGGGCCACCTTGGATTTCGTCAGGTCTTCGGCATTGATGACGCCGGACTCGATGAATTCGTAGTAGAGATCGTTGCCCTCACGGGTCCGCTCCCCCACGCCGGCGAACACGGAATAGCCCGAGTGCACCTTCGCAATGTTGTTGATCAGCTCCTGAATCAGAACCGTCTTGCCCACGCCGGCACCGCCGAACAGGCCGATCTTACCACCCTTGGAATAGGGGGCGAGAAGGTCGATCACCTTGATGCCCGTGACCAGGATGTCCGAGGAGGTGGACTGTGCCTCGAATGTAGGCGCCTCACCGTGGATCGAGCGATACTCGGTCACGTTGACCTCGCCCTTCTCGTCCACAGGCTCACCCACCACGTTCATGATGCGGCCCAGGGTGCCCTCACCCACGGGAACCTGGATGGAGGCCCCGGTATCGGTGACCTCCTGACCGCGCACCAGACCCTCGGTCGCGGCCATCGCCACGGTCCGAACGGTGCTTTCGCCCAGATGCTGTGCCACTTCGAGCACCAGCCGCTGGCCGTTATTGTCGCAGGTCAATGCGTTGAGGATCTCGGGCAGGTGGTCGTCGAATTGAACGTCGACGACCGCGCCGATCACCTGGGTGATTTTGCCGACAGCATTTGCCATGTCTGTTTCTCCAGTCGTCAGAGCGCCTCAGCGCCCGAAATGATTTCGATAAGCTCGTTGGTGATCGCAGCCTGACGTGTCCGGTTGAATTGGATGGTCAGGTCGTCGATCATCTCGCCCGCGTTGCGCGTCGCGTTGTCCATGGCGGACATCCGCGCGCCCTGTTCGGAGGCGGCGTTTTCGAGCAGAGCGGTGAAGATCTGCGTCGCGACGGAACGCGGCAGCAGATCCGCGAGGATCGCGTCCTCCTCGGGTTCGTAATCGTAGAGCGCGCCGCTATCGGCACCCTCCTCGACCACGGCCGGGATGATCTGCTGCGCGGTCGGGCGCTGGGTGATCACGTTCTCGAAAGCCGAGAAGAACAGCGTGGCCACGTCGAACTCACCCTGTGCGAAGCGGGACAGAACGTCATCGGCAATTTCCGAAGCGTTGTCGTAGCCGACACGCTTCACCCCCGACAGGTCGACGTGGTCGACCATCAGTTCACCATAATCGCGACGCAACTGCTCACGCCCCTTTTTTCCGACCGTGATGATCTGGACGGTTTTGCCATCGGCCAGCAGCTTGCGGATATGGGTCCGCGCCAGCTTGACGATGTTGGTATTGAAACCACCGCACAGACCACGTTCGGACGTGGCGACGATCAACAGATGGGTCTGGTCGGACCCGGTGCCGCGCAGCAGCATCGGGGCGGACGCGGAATTCTTCGCGCCCGCAGCCAGGTTGCCCAGCACGGCCTCCATGCGCTCGGCATAGGGGCGTGCAGCCTCCGCCGCTTCCTGCGCACGGCGCAGTTTTGCGGCAGCGACCATCTGCATCGCCTTGGTAATCTTCCGCGTCGATTTGACTGATTCGATGCGGATTTTCAGGTCCTTGAGGCTCGGCATATGCCTTGCTCCCTTCCCTTAACTATCTGCGACGGATCAGGCGAACGACTTCTTGAAGCTGTCGAGCACCGACTTGATCTTCTCTTCCAGATCGCCGGCGACCTTGCGATCGTTGTCCCGGATATCATTCAGCAGATCCGCGTGGTGGTTCCGCAGTTCCGACAGAAGACCCATCTCGAACGGCTTGACCTGATTGACGGCCAGGTCATCGAGATAACCCTTCGTACCGGCATAGATCACGATGACCTGTTCCGCGTTGGTCAGCGGCGAATATTGCGCCTGCTTGAGCAATTCGGTCAGACGTGCACCGCGGTTCAGCAGCTTTTGAGTGGACGCGTCGAGGTCGGAGCCGAACTGGGCGAAGGCCGCCATTTCGCGGTACTGCGCCAGTTCCAGCTTGATCGAGCCTGCAACCGACTTCATCGCCTTCGTCTGTGCGGCGGAGCCGACGCGCGAAACCGACAGACCGGTGTTCACCGCGGGGCGGATGCCCTGGTAGAACAGTTCCGTCTCAAGGAAGATCTGACCGTCGGTGATCGAAATCACGTTGGTCGGGATGAACGCGGAAACGTCGCCGCCCTGCGTTTCGATGATCGGCAGTGCCGTCAGCGAGCCCGCGCCGTTGTCCTCGTTCAGCTTGGCCGAACGCTCCAGCAGGCGGGAGTGCAGGTAGAAAACGTCACCCGGATACGCTTCGCGGCCCGGCGGGCGACGCAGAAGCAGGGACATCTGACGATAGGCGACCGCCTGCTTGGACAGATCATCATAGATGATCAGGCCGTGCATGCCGTTGTCGCGGAAATACTCGGCCATCGCGGTGGCGGAATAGGGGGCGAGGAACTGCATGGGCGCAGGCTCGGACGCGGTGGAGGCCACGACGATGGAATATTCCATCGCGCCGTTCTCCTCCAGCTTCTTCACCAACTGGGCCACGGTGGATCGCTTCTGACCCACGGCATTGTAGATGCAGTACAGCTTCTTGCTCTCGTCGTCGCCAGCCGCCTCATTATAGGACTTCTGGTTCAGGATCGCGTCGAGCGCCACGGCGGACTTGCCGGTCTGACGGTCGCCGATGATCAGCTCACGCTGGCCACGACCGACGGGGATCAGCGCGTCGATGGACTTGAGGCCCGTCAGCATCGGCTCGTGCACCGATTTACGGGGGATGATGCCAGGCGCCTTGACATCCGCGATGCGACGCTCGGTCGCCTCGATCGGGCCCTTGCCGTCCAGCGGGTTGCCCAGCGCATCGACGACGCGGCCCAGCAGGCCCTTGCCGACGGGCACGTCCACGATGGACTTCGTGCGCTTGACGGTGTCGCCTTCCTTGATCTTGGAGTCGGAGCCGAAGATCACGATACCGACATTGTCGATTTCGAGGTTCAGCGCCATACCCCGGATACCGCCCGGGAACTCGACCATTTCGCCCGCCTGGACGTTGTCGAGGCCGTGCGCACGCGCGATGCCATCACCGACGCTGAGCACGCGGCCCACTTCGGCGACTTCGGCGTCCTGTCCGAAATTCTTGATCTGGTCCTTGAGGATCGCAGAGATTTCCGCGGCTTGGATTGCCATTATCCGACCTCTTTCATTACGTTTTTCATGGCGGCGAGCTTCGAAGCGATCGAGGTGTCGATCATCTTCGAGCCTACCTTGACGATGAGACCGCCGATGATCTTCTCATCGACTGTCGTGTTCAGTGTCACGTCACGGCCGACGGAGGCCTTGAGCGATGCGGAGAGCGCGTCGAGCTGTTCCGAGGACAGCGGCGTCGCAGATGTAACCTCTGCCGTGACCTCACCGCGCGCATCGGCGGCCAGCGCCTTTACGGCGGCGATCACGTCTGGCAGCACGAACAGGCGACGGCGCGAAGCCATCAGCTCCAGTCCGTTGCTGACCGTATTGCCGAGCGACATGGCCTGCGCCAGTGCGCGCATGGCGTTTTGCTGGTCCGTACGGCTGTAGACCGGCGAGGAGATCAACTCCCGCAGGTCGGCGCTTTCGGCCAATGCGGATTCGATCGCGGTCAGGTCGGCTTCGACCTGCGCGACGGAATCGTCTTCCTGTGCGAGCTCGAACAGAGCCGTCGCGTAGCGTCCCGCGATTCCGGAGACATGGGCGGATGCTGTTGCCAAGGGGGCACCCCATTCTTGAGCAGACCATCGGGCATGACCGACGGGCCGCAGTGATTCATGACCGGCCGGTTGGGCGGCCTGCGGATGAAACTGGGCGGGTGATAGCAGAGCATTTCGCACAGGGCAATATAATCAAAAGCCTGAACCGCAATTGGACTTCTCAGCAACTACAAACCCTTAGCCTAAATGCAGGTCATATAACGCAGTTTCGGCACATGAATCCGGGTGATTTATGTCGCAGTTGCACAGCAGCAGCGTGCGATTCAGGGCGAATCCGCAACACTTCGCCCTGCGCGACCCGGTTCCGGCACGCCCAGACCGCTCAATATGCTGATGGTCGTGCGGGCCTCGCGTTTCTTGCCCCGTGGCAGGGCGTGAACCTGTTTGACGGCCTCCACCACCAACGCGCCGGCCAGACGGTGCGCGCGCAACCGCACGCCCAGCCGTTCCGCCGTGCCTTGCATCCGCAACATGCCGCGCCTGTGCGAAGGGGGCAGATACAACGCCGCCTCACGCACCAGCGGTTCGAACCGATGCGCGCGAAGCTGGGTGTCGAGCTGCCCGAAACTGTAGGGCCGCCCGTGGCCGAAGGGTGTGACGTCGCGCTGCGCCCACATGCCGGTGCGGTTCGGCACGATGAAGATCACGCGCCCCCCCGGCGCCAGAACACGCCAGATCTCCTCCAGCAAGGCGCCGGGGCGTTCACATGTTTCCAACCCGTGGGCGACAACGATCCGGTCGATGGAGCCTGCCTGCGCGGGCCAGTGCGTCTCCTGCACCAGCGCGCTGAGATTCGGCAGCCCCGGCGGCCACGGCATCACGCCCTGCGGCGCGGGCATGAAGCTCATCAGCCGGTCCGCCTCGGCCATGAAGGGTCGCAGGAACGGCGCGGCGAAGCCGTAGCCCACCACGCTTTGCCCGCTGACATCGGGCCACATGCCACGCAGACAGCGCTGCAGCGCCGATTGCGCGCCGCGCCCCAGACGGGTGCGATAGTAGAAAGCCTTCAAATCGACGACATCGAGATGCATTGCGCTATCTGCCCTGATGACACAGTTTCAAGATGACACTAGCCAAGGAAGGAGCCTCGCACCATGGCCCTCGACATTCAGACCGTTCCCTGTCTTTCGGACAACTACGCCTACATTCTGCGCGACGCCGCGACCGGCACCGTCGCCATCGTCGATGTACCCGAAGCCGCCCCCCTGATCGCCGCACTGGAGGCGCGGGGGCTCGACCTCGACATGATCCTGCTGACACATCACCACGACGACCACATTCAGGGCGTGGAGGAACTGCGCAGCAAATACGGCTGCAAGGTTATCGGTGGCAAGGCCGACGCCCACCGCCTGCCGACGCTGGATCAGGCCGTGGAGGAAGGCGACACCGTCAAGGTCGGGGAAAGCGAGGGCCACGTGCTCGACGTATCGGGGCACACGGTCGGGCACATCGCGTTCCACTTCCCCGATTCCGATGCGGTGTTTTCCGCCGACAGCCTGATGGCGCTGGGATGCGGGCGTCTGTTCGAGGGCGACGGCCCGATGATGTGGGCCTCCATGCAGAAATTCCTCAACATGCCCGACAGCACCATCGTCTATTCCGGTCACGAATACACGCAGAGCAATGCGAAATTCGCGCTCAGCATCGAATCCGACAATCACGACCTGATCGCGCGGGCCGCGCGCATAGACGAGGCGCGGCAACGCAACATGCCCACGGTCCCCTCCTCTCTGGCGGAGGAGAAGGCCACGAACCCGTTCCTGCGCGCACATATCGCCAGCGTGAAATCCGCCGTCGGCATGGCGGACGCCACCGATGCCGAGGTCTTTACCGAGGTGCGCAACCGCAAGGACAACTTCTAGGAGCCACCGAACGCCCGCGACGGAATCGTCGCGGGCCATCGTAGAAATAGCCGGACCGACCCCGTAGCGGAGACCCCGATGTTGAGCAGCGCACAAGCATTCGTCAGCCGATTGTGGGCAGCGGCCCCCATCGCGACGATCATCCTGTCGCTGGCGCTGGCGGGGACGTTCTTCTTCGGCGTGCGGACCGTGCTGTTCTGGCAGGATCGCGCCATCAAGGTTCAGCAGGAGCAGGACCTGGCGGACTGGATGACGCCCCGCTACGTCGCCCGGTCGTGGCGGGTGCCGCCTGCCGTGATCCTCGACGCGCTGGATGCACCGGTGCCACCCCCTGACGGCCCGATGACCCTGGCCGAACTGGCAGAGTTTCGCGGCGTGCCTGTCGAGCAGGTCATCGCCGAGGCGGAATCGGCCATCGCCGCATTCCGTGAGGGCACCGCCCGCGATACGCCAACAGGCCCCGGCAGGACGCGCCGGGATGACTGAAACGATCGTCGAACTGATAACGGATTACGGCATCTATGTGATCTTTGCCTCGGCGTTTCTGTCATGCCTCGCCTTGCCGATCCCCACATCGCTGATGATGCTGACCGGGGGCGCGTTTGTCGCCTCGGGCGATCTGAATGCGTGGCCTGTAGGGTTGTCCGCGCTGGCCGGGGCCATTCTGGGCGATCAGACGGGATATCTGGTCGGCCGGTTGGGCGGCGGGGCGCTGGTGGCGCGGTTGTCGCGATCCCCCACGCGGGCCGCTGTGCTGAAACGGGCCACCGATCTGGTGGACCGCCGGGGCGGCATGGGGGTTTTCCTGTCCACTTGGGCGGTTGCGCCGCTGGGACCTTGGGTGAATTTCATCGCGGGCGCGACCGGGCTGAGCTGGCTGCGTTTCACCGTAGGAGATATTCTGGGGGAGGTGATCTGGGTCACGGTCTATATTGGATTGGGCTATACCTTCATGGATCACGTAACCGTCGTGGCCCAGATCATGACCGATATCGTCGGGCTGGTGGTGACGCTGGTTCTGGCGGCGGCGGCGACTCTGTGGATCAGGGGTGTCCTGCGCGCGAAGGCAAAGGCGCGGGCCGGGCGCCTCTAACTGCGCCCGAACAGCCGCTCGATATCCTTCATTTTCAGCTCCACATATGTGGGACGGCCGTGGTTGCACTGGCCGGAATGGGGCGTCGCCTCCATCTCTCGCAGAAGGGCATTCATCTCCTCCGCCTGCATCCGCCGCCCGGTGCGGACCGATCCATGGCAGGCGATCCGCGACAGGATCGCGTCCAGCTTGTCAGCGATCCGGGTGGTGGTGCCCTGATCGGCCAACTCGTCGCAGATGTCCGTCAGCAGGGCCTTGCCGTCCACCTGTCCCAGCGCGGCCGGGACCGACTGGATGGCGACCGCGCCTGCGCCGAACGCCTCGATATCCAGACCGACCGCCGACAGGGTTTCGCGTGCATCGGCCAGTCGCGCCAGATCATCGGCGGGCAAGTCCACGATATCGGGGATCAGCAAGGCTTGAGATGGAACGGATCGCGCCGCCGCCTGCGCCTTCAGCCGCTCGTAGACCAACCGTTCATGCGCGGCATGGGCATCGACCAGAACCATGCCGTCCGGGGTCTGCGCGACGATGTAATTCTCATGCAGCTGCGCCCGTGCCACACCCAGCGGATAGGCCGGGGTTTCCTCAACCTGATCGGGCACGGCGGGGGCAGGCTCCGTCCGCGCTGCGGCCCAGCCGCTGCCATCGTCAGCGAAGCCGGTTGGGGCGGGCTGCACGGCATAGGGGGCGGGCCGCTCACCCAAGGACGGGCGATCCATCTGATAGATACGGGGCGGCGCGGCAGCCTCGGGCCGCATCGCGCCCAGCGTCGCATCCGCCACCGTGGTCGAAGCACGATGCCCTGCCTCCGCCAAGGCCTGTCGCAGACCGGACACGATCAATCCGCGCACCAGGCCGGGCTCACGAAAGCGGACCTCCGTCTTGGCCGGATGCACGTTCACGTCCACCTCGGACGGGGGGCAGGTCAGGAACAGGCACACCGCCGGATGACGGTCCCGGCTAAGGAAATCGGAATAGGCACCGCGCAGCGCCCCGGTCAACTGCTTGTCACGCACGGGCCGCCCGTTGACAAACAGGAACTGCGCGACCGCCGCGCCCCGGCTATAGGTCGGCAATGCGGCGAAGCCGGTCATGGTGATGCCCTGCCGCACGGCGTCGATTTCGATGGCGTTGGTTCGGAAATCCCGCCCCAGAACCGCCTCCATCCGCGCGGCGGGCTCGGCCCGTTCGGCGGAATAGATCACCCGGCCCTCACCACCGCCCGACACGTCGCGCAGCGATATGGCGACGGCGGGCGCGGACAGGCTCAACCGTTTGACCACCTCGGATATGGCCTGCAACTCCGCCCGGTCGGTGCGCAGGAATTTCAGGCGGGCGGGCGTGGCGTGGAACAGGTCGCGCACCTCCACCACCGTGCCGCCGCGCAGGGTGCAGGGCACCGGATCGGCAAGGACACCGCCATTGACCGAAATCTCCCATGCCTCCGCCCCGGCGACGCGGCTGGACAGACGTAACCGGGCGACCGCCCCGATGGAGGGCAGCGCCTCACCGCGAAACCCGAACGAGCGGATGTTGACCAGATCGTCACCGTCCAGCTTGGACGTGGCATGACGGCACAATGCGAGGGACAATTCCCCCCGCGCGATGCCATGCCCGTCATCCGTGACCCGGATCAGCGTCTTTCCCCCGTCCGCCACGGCGATCGAAATCCGGCTGGCGCCAGCGTCCAGCGCATTTTCCAGCAGTTCCTTGACCGCGCTCGCGGGCCTCTCGACAACCTCTCCGGCGGCGATCCGGTTGGATTCAGTCGGGTCGAGCTGCCGAATTGCGCGGCGTTCAGCATCTATGTTGCGGTCCTGATGTGTCATGAGACTAAATCTAGCATTCCTCATGCGAGTCGCCCACCCGGAACATGCGCGAAACAATCGCAAAGATTGACGTTACGTAATCAGTCACATTATTGCGCATTCCTGCGTCGCATGTGGATTCGTGGCTTTCCTATCGTGCGATGACGTGTCACATAATTCCCACCCCAGCCTTGCGAGGAGACATGCCCATGAAAATCGGCGCGATCAAGGAAACCTGGCCCGGAGAGGCACGTGTGGCAATGACACCGCAAAGTGTCGCTGCCCTGGCCAAACTCGGACACGACTGCGTCATCGAAGCCGGTGCCGGCGCGGCTGCCCGCTTCAACGACGCCGATTACACTGCGGCAGGGGCGGAAGTTCTGCCCGACGCCGCTGCCGTCTATGCCGCCGCCGACGTGATCAGCAAGGTCCGCGCGCCCGACGATGCGGAAATCGGATACATCCGAGCAGGACAGACGATCATCTCGTTCATCTGGCCGGCTCAGAACCCCGAGCTTCTGGATACGCTCAAGGGCAAGGGCGCGACCGTGATCGCGATGGACATGGTGCCGCGAATCTCACGCGCGCAGAAGATGGACGCCCTGTCCTCCATGGCCAATATCGGCGGCTACCGTGCCGTGGTTGAGGCATCGAACAATTTCGGACGGTTCTTTACCGGCCAGATCACCGCGGCGGGCAAGGTGCCCCCGGCGAAGGTTCTGGTGGTCGGCGCCGGCGTCGCCGGTCTGGCGGCCATTGGTGCGGCGACCTCGATGGGCGCGATCACCTATGCCTTCGACGTGCGCCCCGAAGTGGCCGAGCAAATCGAGTCGATGGGCGCGGAATTCGTCTTCCTCGACTTCGACGAACAGCAGACCGATGGCGCGGAGACTGGCGGCTACGCGGCCCCCTCATCACCCGAATTCCGCGAAAAGCAGCTTCAGAAGTTCCGTGAGCTGGCGCCGGACGTGGACATCGTCATCACCACGGCGCTGATCCCCGGACGCGATGCACCTGTTCTGTGGACCAAGGACATGGTCGAGGCGATGAAGCCCGGCTCCGTCATCGTGGATCTGGCCGCCGAGCGTGGCGGCAATTGCGAACTGACCGTCGAGAACGAGAAGATCGAATCCGACAACGGTGTCACGATCATCGGTTACACCGATCTGCCCAGCCGCATGGCAACGCAGTCCTCGACCCTCTACGCGACCAACATCCGTCACATGATGGACGATCTGACGCCTGAAAATGACGGCATGATCGTGCACAACATGGAGGACGACGTGATCCGGGGCGCCACCGTGGTGCACGGGAACGAAATCACCTTCCCCCCGCCCCCGCCGAAAACCAAGGCAATCGCGGCCGCGAAACCCAAGGCTCCCGAAAAGACCGCCGAGGAAAAGCTGGCGGAGGCAGCCGCCACCGCGCGCAAGAACGGTCGGATGCAGATGGCGGCGCTGGTCGGCGGCGGCCTGCTGCTGTTGCTGATCGGGGCCATCGCGCCTGCCAGCTTCATGGCGCATTTCATCGTCTTCGTGCTGGCCTGCTTCATCGGCTATCAGGTGATCTGGTCCGTGACGGCGGCGCTGCACACGCCGCTGATGGCCGTGACCAACGCGATTTCGTCGATCATCATCATCGGGGCGATGCTGCAAATCGGCTCGGGCGAGGGGTGGGCCGTCGTGCTGGCCGCCATCGCGGTGCTGATCGCCTCCATCAACATCGTCGGGGGTTTCATGGTGACGCGCCGTATGCTCGCCATGTTCCAGAAGAGCTGAGGAAACGACAATGAACACCGGACTGATCTCCGCGGCCTATGTCGTCGCGGCAATTCTCTTCATCCTGTCGCTGGCGGGGCTGAGCAATCAGGAAAGCTCCAAGAAGGGCGTGATCTACGGCATGGTGGGGATGGCGCTGGCCGTTGTCGCCACCTTCTTTGCCGAGGCGACGGGCCATTACTGGGTGCTGATCCCTGCCCTGCTGATCGGCGGGGCCATCGGCTCCTATATCGCCATCAAGGTCGAGATGACCGGGATGCCGCAACTGGTTGCCGCGATGCACTCGCTCGTCGGACTGGCGGCGGTCTTCATCGGCGTGAACACCATCATCGACCCGCCGCTGAAGGTGGGTATCGAGTTCGGCATCATGGAGGTCGAGGTGTTCCTCGGCGTCTTCATCGGCGCCGTGACCTTCACCGGGTCCGTGGTGGCCTATGGCAAGCTGGCGGGTCAGATCGACGGCAAGGCGCTGATCCTGCCGTTCCGTCATGGCCTCAACATCGGCTTGGTCGTGCTGTCGATCCTGATCGGCTATTCCTTCGCCGCGTCCAACGGCGTGAACGATGCGGGCCTGATGCAGGACGCATCGACCTGGCAGTTGTGGCTGGTGGCCATCCTGGCCGGCGTGCTGGGCTGGCATCTGGTGATGGCCATCGGCGGCGCGGACATGCCGGTCGTGGTCTCGATGCTCAACAGCTATTCCGGCTGGGCGGCGGCGGCCATCGGCTTTACGCTGGGCAATGACCTGCTGATCGTCACGGGCGCGCTGGTCGGATCGTCGGGTGCGATCCTCAGCTATATCATGTGTAAGGCGATGAACCGGAACTTCCTGTCCGTGATCCTCGGCGGTTTCGGCGGTGCCTCGGGCCCCGCGATGGAGATCGACGGAGAGATGATCGGAACCGACGCGGATCATGTGGCCGCGGCGTTGGATGAGGCGGACAGCATCGTCATCGTGCCGGGCTATGGCCTCGCCGTTGCACAGGCACAGCAGGCGGTCAGTGAGCTGACACGCAAGCTGCGCGCGCAGGGCAAGAAGGTCCGCTTCGCCATCCACCCCGTCGCCGGGCGCCTGCCCGGACACATGAACGTGCTGCTGGCAGAGGCGAAGGTGCCCTACGACATCGTGCTGGAAATGGATGAAATCAACGACGATTTCCCCAATACGGACGTGGTCATGATCATCGGCGCGAACGACATCGTGAACCCCGCCGCGCAGGAGGATCCCAACTCCCCCATCGCCGGTATGCCGGTTCTGGAAGTGTGGAAGGCCAAGCAGGTCTTCATCTCCAAGCGCGGTCAGGGCACCGGCTATTCCGGCATCGAGAACCCGCTGTTCTTCAAGGAGAACAGCCGCATGTTCTACGGCGATGCGAAGGCCTCGCTCGACGCGCTGCTGGGTCGGATCAGCTGATCACGACGCTGTTAATGCTAAAGGCCCGGCGGGAAACTGCCGGGCCTTTTCATGTCGGACGTTTGGGTTTGCGACTTGCAGGAGGCCCGGACGTTCCGTTCGCGCCCGTGAGCGCCGCGCGCGGGTCAGCAGGGCTTTCGCCGCGTTGATCGCGTTGGAGTTCTGACCCCGTCAAGCTCACTCGGCGGGTTCCAGAAGCCTCTCTTGCTGGCTTGTCGCGTGGACAGGAATATTGTCGATGAGCCGCACCCCGTCCAGCCATGCGGCCACGAAGATCCGGCCAGGCCGGTCGGCGGTGGTCAGCACCGTAAGGTCGGAATCGCCTCTAAACTCCAGGTAGTCGATCTGCCGCAGACCCGCCTTTGTCAGACGCGAGCGGGCACCTTGCAGCGCGGTCTCGATGGGGGAGCCTTCGTTGATCTCGATCGCGACTTGTGACAGGGTTTCGCGGATGATCGGTGCGACGGCCCGCGCACCCGCGCTTAGCCGAAGGTTGCGCGAGGACATGGCCAAGCCGTCGTCCTCTCGCACCGTTGGACACCCGACGATTGTGGTTTTCAGATCAAGGTCTTGCGCAAGGCGGCGTACCACCTGCAATTGCTGATAGTCCTTTTCGCCGAAAAACGCCTGATCCGCATCCGTCTGCAACAGCAGTTTTGCCACCACCGTGGCCACCCCATCGAAATGCCCCGGCCGCGTCGCACCGCAGAGGGCTTCGCTGACACCGGTCACCGAGATCGTGGTGGCGAAGCCTTCGGGATACATCTGCGCCCCATCGGGAACGTAGAGGATGTCAGCGCCATAAGGGGCTAGTTTTTCCGCGTCGCTGTGTTCGGTGCGGGGATATTTCGCCAGATCCTCGGGGCTGTTGAACTGCTTCGGATTTACGAACAGTGTGACGATCACCCTGTCGGTCGCGGCGCAGGCGGCCTCAACCAGACTGAGGTGCCCGGCATGCAACGCGCCCATGGTCGGCACGACGCCGATGGTCTTTCCTTCGCGACGCCAGCCTTCGGTCAGGGCGCGAAGCTCGGCCTTGGTGCGGATGATGTTCACGAACCGCTCCTTTCATCGACAAAGACATGTTCGGCGGCGGGGAAGCTGCGGGTGCGGACCTCCTCGGCATAGGTCCGGATCGCACCGGCGGCATCGGCGGCGAGGTGGGCGTAGCGCTTGACGAATTTCGGCTTGAAGGCGTCGAAGAGGCCCAGCATATCGTCGATCACGAGGATCTGGCCGTCGCATCCGGCCGAGGCCCCTATGCCCACCGTGGGAATCGCAATCTCCGCCGTGATCTCATCCGCCAACACGGCAGGCACCTTTTCCAGAACGACCGAGAAGGCCCCGGCCTCTGCCACCGCGCGCGCGTCATCGCGGATCCGGTCGGCATCGTCGCCCTTGCCCTGCACCTTGTAACCGCCAAGCGTGTTTACCGCCTGTGGAGTCAGGCCAATATGGGCCATCACCGGAATGCCACGATCAACGATGAAGCGGATCGTATCAGCCATGTGCCGCCCGCCCTCAAGCTTCACCGCGCCCGCGCCGGTTTCGGCCATAAGCCGGGCCGCGTTGCGAAAGGCCTGCGCCGGGCTTTCTTCGTAGCTGGCAAAGGGCATGTCCACGACCATCAGGGCGCGATCCAGCCCGCGCGCCACCGCGCGGCCATGCATGATCATCATTTCCATCGTGACGTTCAGCGTCGAGGACATGCCGTGCAAGACCATGCCGACGCTGTCGCCCACCAGAACCAGATCGCATTCCCGATCGGCAAGCTGGGCCACCGGAGTGGTATAAGCGGTCAGACAGACCAGCGGGCTGCCCCCCTTGCGGGCACGGATATCCGATGCGGTGAGGGATTTTTGTGGGGCGGATTGGCTCATTCTGGTCCTCCGACGAAGCAGGGAACAAATATCGTCCCTTGCGATACTGCGCAAGTGCAGCGCAACTTAGTTATAGCCGACGGCGACGATGCGTAATATTGTTTAGATCAGAAATCTAGGCCGAGATCGAATCTTCAGGCCGAATGCGGCGGACTTTCACATGTAGCCCGACATGTTAAAACCAGGGTTTAAATATCCATACCAGCGGTCGGAACCCGATGCCGCCGCAGTCGCCTCACCCGCACTTTTCAGGTCACGCCAGAAGCACGTCGCCGTAGGTCTCCCGCAGTTTGTTCTTGAGAACCTTGCCCGTTGCGTTTCGCGGCAGTTGATCCACGAAAACGACGGCATCGGGGATCTGCCACTTGGCGACCTTGTCTGTGAAGAAGGCGATCAGATCCTCCTCGGAGACGTTTGTTTCAGCGGCCCTGACGGACACGAGGATCGGGCGTTCGTCCCACTTCTCATGTCGCGCGGCGATGGCGGCCGCATCCGCGATACCAGGATGACCAACGGCGATGCCCTCAAGTTCCACGGTGGAGATCCATTCGCCCCCCGACTTGATGATGTCCTTGGACCGATCCCGGATCGTCATGAACCCATCGGAATTGATCGAGGCCACATCGCCGGTCTCAAACCATCCGTCCGGTTCCAACGTCGTGCCGGGTTCCGCGCCGAAATAATTCTCCACGACCCAGTGTCCACGTATGCGCAGATTGCCCTGGGCTGACCCGTCCTCAGGCAGTGAGGCGCCTTCGTCGTCCACGATCTTGAGTTCCACACCATAGGGCGGGCGCCCCTGGCTTTCACGAATTTTCGCCTGCTCTTCCTCGGTCATGCCTGCATGACGCTCAAGCAAGGCGTTTGCAGTCCCCAGAGGCGAGGTTTCGGTCATACCCCAGGCGTGTACGACCTCCGCGCCATATTTGTCGCGGAACTCGGCGATCATCGAAGGGGGGCAGGCCGACCCGCCGACCACGGTTCGTTTAAGCGACTCGGCGCTGGACCCGAGCTTCTCCAGCGAGGCAAGCAGCCCCTGCCAGATGGTCGGAACACCCAATGCCACCGTCACGCCCTCGTCGTCGATCAGCCGGGCGAGGCTGTCCCCATCCAGACCCGGCCCCGGCAGCACCAGCTTCGCCCCGACCATCGCCGCCGCATAGGGAATGCCCCAAGCGTTGACATGGAACATCGGAACGACGGGCATCATCACTTCGCGCGCTGAAATGTTCAGGGTGTCGGGCAGCGCCGCGCCCATGGAATGCAGGACAGTGGAGCGATGGGAATAGAGCACGCCCTTGGGGTTTCCCGTGGTTCCCGACGTATAGCACAGGCTGGATGCGTCGGTTTCGTCCACATCCACCCAATCGGCATTTTCATCCCCTGTGGCCAGGAAATCCTCGTAAAATACGAGACCGGGGATCTTGCTTGCCGCCTCCTCATCATGCTCCGACATAAGGACGAACGTGTCGACTGTCGTCAGCTGTTCCCGGATCCCTGCGATGATCGGCAGGAACGTCTTGTCGAAGAAGATGACCCGGTCTTCCGCGTGGTTGATGATATAGACAAGCTGTTCGGGGAAAAGACGCGGATTGATCGTGTGGCACACCATGCCGCTGCACGAAATGCCGAAGTAGCACTCCAGATGCCGCGCATTGTTCCACGCGACCGTCGCCACGCGATCCCCCTTGAACAGCCCCAATTTCGTCAGTGCGGAGCCGAGCTTGCGCGCGCGATCGGAAATGCCTTTCCATGTCGTTCTTGTCTTCGCGCCATCCGTTTCCACTGACACGATCTGGGTGTCTGCGTGGTAGCGGGCACCATGGTCGATCAGGGAATGGATTGTCAGTGGCATCGCCATCATTTGTCCGCGCATTTGGCTTCCTCATTGGATTCGGTGTCTTGGGTCTGATCGTTCTGGAAAGCCTGAAAGCTGCTGGTCGCGGCTTGCAGTTTCGTGCAGCAAACGCCATCGCATCCGTGGCAGGGCTCTGTCTTTTTTCGCTTTTCACTGTGCTCAGGCAACGGACCGGCTCCGCTCCAGAACGCGCACCTGCCCCAGAATGATCTCCGCCGCGTTCTCGGCAATGACCATGGTGGGGGCGTTGGTGTTTCCGGCGACGAGGCTTGGCATGATGGACGCATCCACCACCCGCAGTCCCGACACGCCGCGGACTTTCAGTTCGGGATCGACAACCGACTCCTTGTCCGCGCCCATCCGGCAGGTGCCGACCGGGTGATAGATCGTCTCCGCGCCTTCGCGGATGAATGCCGCGATTTCAGCGTCGGTTTGGACCGACTTTCCGGGTTGGACCTCGTATTTGCTATGCGCGGACATTGCCGGAGCTTCGAGTATCCTGCGCGCCGCCTTGAACGCGGCGATCATGGTTTCCATATCTTCCGGGTCGCTCAGGTAATTTGGCTGAATCAGCGGGTCGTCCATCGGATCCGGGCTTTTCAGACCGATATATCCGCGGCTCTTGGGCAGGACATCGCAGATGTGCAGGGTATAGCCATAGCCGAAAGCGATCTTGCGGCCGTGATCCTTCAGATAGGTCGGCAGGAAGTGAAACTGCACGTTCGGCCTGTCGCGATCGGGCGACGATTTGATGAAGCCGCCGCTTTCCGCCACATTCGACGTCATGAAGCCCTTGCGCCTGAAGATGTAGGAGAACAATCCGCCAATGCCACGCGCCAAAAAGCTGGGCGCCACACCGATCGGGCGGCGGGAGCTTGCGGCATGCATGATCGTGACATCCAGGTGGTCGGCCAGGTTCTTGCCAACCTCGGGAAGCTCGTGAACCACCGAAAGGCCGTGCCGCTTGATTTCCGCAGGATCCCCGATACCGGACAGCAGCAGAAGTTGTGGTGAGTTTATGGCCCCGCCGGACAGGATCACCTCCCCGCCATCATTCAGGCGCAGTTGGCGATAGTCGCCCCCGATCCGCAAGGTAACACCGGTTGCTGTCTTGTCCTCCATGACGACCCGCGTGACGCGGGCATCGGTGAAGACTTCGAGGTTGGCCCGGGATTCAGCGCCCCGCAGAAATGCCTGCGCCGAGCTCCAGCGCCGTCCGTCCTTTTGCGTGACCTGGTACATGCCCAGGCCCTCCTGAGCGCCGCTGTTGAAATCGCCATTATGCGGGATTTGCAGTTCGCGTCCGGCCTGTACGAAATCGCGGCTCAGCGGGTTTGCGGTTTGCAGTTCGCTGACGGAAAGCTCACCGCCCTTGCCGTGGGTGTCGGTCGCCCCGAAGCGGTAGTTGTCCTCGATCCGCTTGAACAACTCTGTCATGCGGTCCCAACCCCACAGATCCGTGCCTGCCTCCGACGCCCAATAGTCGTAATCGTCCTTGTGTCCACGAATATAGACCATGGCGTTGATGGAGGATGAGCCGCCCAAGGTCTTGCCACGGGGCCAGAACAGCTGGCGGCCATTCAGGTGCTCTTGCGGTTCAGTGTCGAATGCCCAGTTCAGTTTCTTGCTGTTGGCCAGCAAGGCGATCCCCAGCGGCATGTGTATCAGCGGGCTCTTGTCCTTTGGGCCCGCTTCGATAAGTGCGACGCGTTTTGACGGATCTGCCGACAGGCGGTTGGCCAGCACGCAACCGGCGGATCCGGCACCGACGATAATATAATCGTACATTTTTTCTCTCCCTGTGGGTTCGGAGCGGCGCTTAGCCGAGCACCCGGACCACGATATTGATAAGGCGGCGTACAAACCCCGTGTAAGGCGGGAAAAGCATGTGCGTGATGGAATGCTTTTCCTCCAGCACGGCCTTTTCATGGGAAAAGGCCTTGAAGCCGTATTCGCCATGCGCCGCCCCGATGCCGGAGTTGTTGACGCCGCCAAATGGCAGATTCGGATGCAGGAAATGCACCACGGTCAGGTTGATGCCCACCGCGCCGGACGAGGTGCGCGTGATGATCTGTTCCGCGAAACCCTTGCTCTTGTCGAAGATATAAAGGGCCAGTGGTTTGGGGTTCGCGTTGATCTTGTCGATGACCTTGTCCAGATCGACATATTCGATGATCGGCAGGATCGGTCCGAACAGCTCTTCGCGGGTGATTTCCATGTCGTCCGAGATTTCGGAAATCAGCGTCGGGGCGATGAAATTCTGGCTGGCATCGGTCTGACCGCCCTGAAGGATGCTTGCGCCTTTGGTGCGGGCATCTTCGATCAGGTTGCGAAGCCGGTCAAAGTGCCGCTCATTCACGATCCGGCAATAGTCGGGCGTCGTTTTCTGGGCATCGGGCGTCTTGCCATAGACCCGGCCGATCTCGGAGCGGATTGCCGCCTTGAAATCCGCCGACACATCGCGGTGCACATACACATGGTCCGGTGCGATGCAGGTCTGCCCGTTATTTGCGAACTTGCCCCAGACGATGTTGCGGGCGGCCTTCTTGATATTGGCATTCGGGCCGACGATGGTGGGCGACTTGCCGCCAAGCTCCAATGTGACCGATGTCAGGTTTTTCGCCGCGGCCTGCATGACGACCTTGCCGATTGCCGGGCTGCCGGTGAAGAAAATGTGGTCGAAAGGCAGCGAAAGAAGCTCCTGCGACACGGCGGCATCGCCTTCGATGACCTTGACCAGATCCGGCGTAAAGGCTTCCTCCACGATGTCGATCACGACCCGTGACGCATTCGGCGTCATCTCGGACGGCTTGATGATGGCGCTGTTGCCCGCCGCGATGGCAGAGACGAGCGGCCCGAGCGAAAGGTTCACCGGATAATTCCACGGCGCGATGATCAGGCAGACACCCTTGGCCTCGGGGCGAACCCGTCCCTTGGTGCCCAGCACGCCCAGTGTCGCGTGCGCCCGCTTGCCGCGCATCCACGATTTCAGGTGGTGCTTGGTGTGCCGGATTTCCTGAAGGACGGGAAAGATCTCGGTCAACTTCACTTCTTCGGCGGGTTTGCGAAAATCAGCAGCACAGGCCGCGATGATCTTGCCCTCGTTCCGCTTGACGGCTTCGGCCAGGCGATCCAGCTGCGCGATGCGCGCCTTGCGGTCAAAACTGGCCCGGCGGGCAAGCTGAGCCCGCGTCTGGGCGTCAAATGCGGCCCGGATGTCTGCCGCGCTGGTTGTGCTACCAGGAAATGATGCAATCTGATTCATGCCAACTCTCCTATTTCTCTTCGTAGAGGACATAATCCTCTTTCGTGGCGCCACAGTCGGGGCAGCACCAATCATCGGGGATCTGGCTGAACAGCGTTCCCGGTGGAAAGCCTTCGTGTTCGTCGCCAACGGCCTCATCATAGATATGACCGCAGGTGATGCAGAGCCATTTGCGATAGGCCGTTCCTGCCGCCTGTTCTGCCGGGGCAGGCTCTGTCTCTTATACACATCTCCGAGCCCACGAGACAGGCAGAAATCTCG
>OLHK01000026.1_pt1 | contig 82039 bp, 70 predicted proteins | sample 1609371 | NCBI WGS metagenome assembly OLHK01 (sample SAMN05416779, study PRJEB24817) | seawater metagenome | isolation source: Sea water | place: Canada:Atlantic | collected 2013-11
GCCTGTCTCGTGGGCTCGGAGATGTGTATAAGAGACAGATATAATAAAGCCTGAGAGATTTTTACCTACGCAAGAATTTTTAGATTATCACTTTCAAAATATTTTTATTAAATGAATGAAATTCAACCCATTAATACCGATTATTTAAGATCTTCAAGAACCATTGAAACAATACTCGTTTCTAATGAAGATACAAGCAATGTATTTTTCGTTTATAATTATGAAGGATACTCATTTAGGTTATTCGAGAATCATTCAGATTTAGTTTTCTTTTTTATTAATGGAACTGAGAATCAATTTCATTTTAGCTCTGAAATTGAGCTTGATGATTTTTTAAGAAATAGAAATATTCATTAAACTCCCACAGCCTCACCCTCAAAAACATAACGCTGTAACTTCTGCAAAGTTTCCAGTCGATCACTAGTGTTTACCAAAAGCGAAATATTGTTATTGCTACCACCATAAGCAATCATACGTACGTTGACATCTTGTAGCACTTGGAATAATTGTGGAGTATCTGGATGGTAAATAATGTGGTTACCAACTAAGCAAACAATACTCATATAATCATCAACCTCAACAGTTGCGAATTTTTCCAATTCTTCAGTGAGGGCTTCTAAATGTGTAATGTCGTCAATTGTCAATGAAACTGCTATTTCAGAAGTGGTAATCATGTCTATTGAGGTTTCGTATTTCTCAAACACTTCAAAGACTTTCTTTAAAAACCCATGTGCCAATAACATACGCACCGACTTTATTTTTATAGCTGTAATGCCATCTTTAGCCGCAATCGCTTTAATGCCTTCTCCATGAATTTGGTTGGTAATTAAAGTACCATGTGCATTTGGAGACATCGTGTTTTTTAGTCGTAATGGAATATCTAATGTGCGTACTGGCATTACGGTTTGTGGATGCAAAATCTTTGCACCAAAATAAGCGAGCTCAGCAGCTTCGTCATAAGATAAATGCGAAAGTGCCTGTGTATCATTAACGTAACGTGGATCATTATTATGAAAACCGTCAATGTCTGTCCAGATTTGAACTTCCTCGGCTTCAATAGCTGCACCGATTATGGTTGCTGTGTAATCACTTCCACCACGTTGTAAGTTGGTGATTTGACCTTCGGCATCTAAACATATAAAACCTTGTGTGATGTAAATATCTGCTTCGTCTGTATTATTAATTAAACGCTCTAAATTCTGTTTAATGTAGAAATTATCGGGTTCGTTGGTTCTATCAATGCGCATAAAATCTAATGCAGGTAATAAAGCTGCTTTTAAGCCTTCTTGCTGTAACAGTCTGCTAAACATAAAAGTGGATAACAACTCACCATTGGCCACAATGGTATTATGAAGTAGCGTTGTGTGTGGTTGATTAACACAGCCCAATACTGATTTGAAAATTGAATTGACATAGCCACTTACCTCTTGGATTAGAGATTGATCTTGAATTAAATCGTAAATCGTCTTGTTATATGTTTTATGAAGTTGGTTAATCTGTTTTTCAGCTTGTTTGGTTTCCTTAGCCTCTATTAAACCTGAAATCTCTACCAAAGCATTTGTAGTACCAGACATTGCAGAAAGTACTACAATTTTTTTACCATTGGTGTTGATGATATTCTTTACATGGTTCATATTAATTACAGAACCTACTGATGTGCCTCCAAACTTATAAACTAACATGGCTTTTTAATTTTATAAAACAAATGTATAGGCTATGGAAATGGGAAACATAAAAATTAAAAAAATAGTTTATTTTTACACAAAATGTTAATTATATAACAAATATACCAAATGTTAGTTCGAGTGATTTTATTCGGATGTTTTAAGAATAAAATTGTATCGAGAACTATTGCAACGCCTCTTTTTGATTCACTCGAAGTGACGAAACTGAAATGATAATAAATAAGTAACTATGAAAACCATTGCCTCTTGCGTAGAAGAAATTCTAATTGCACAGCCTTTTTTAGAAGAAGCTTTATTTAGACAGATTATTAATTTTTCGGCATTATCGGAAGAATTACAGAAACCCATTAGTGCCATGTTGCGAAAACCTGTAAAAACAGGTGCTATAATGATGGCATTGCGTCGTTACAACCCTCCAACACATTTACGCCAATCCCAAAAACTAAAGGGTGTTTTAAATCAGTTGGGTGATATTACGGTTCGCTCAAATTTAGTAGATTTTACATTTCAGAATTCTGAAACACTAATTAAAAGCCATGCAAACGTTTTAGGAAATTTTAACCCTAAAGCATTTTATGGATTTTCTAGAGGTATTCATGAAAGTAATATTGTGGTCTCCAATTCTGAAAAACAGCAAGTTATCAAGAATTTTAAAGATGAAAACAAGATTGGAATGCAAGAAAACCTTTCAGCAATCAGTATTCGTTTACCTGAAAACAATTCGAGAATTTCAGGGTTGTATTATCAGATTTTTAAGCGTTTTGCTTGGGAAGGGATTTCGTTGTACGAAGTGATTTCTACTACCAATGAATTTACTGTTTTGGTAGAAAATCATTTGGTGGATCAGGCGTTTTCAGCCATTAAAAATTTGAATGCCCATTAAGTCTTCATCAGTTCCTGTGATTTCGATTGACTTGGTAAGATTTTGATCAAAATATATTTTCGCTCTCCACAATGCTCAAGTTGAAAGCCAACTGAATTTCATCCTTTAAAAATAAACAAACGCTCTAAACTTTTCTTTGCTGGTTTATTCTCCGCATGCCATGAAAAACTCGTTTTTGCTGGCTTTTCCCAAATACATTCAAAATCTTCTGGTGCATTGTATTCACTTATAAAAACCTGATGATCTGCTTTGCTTTGTTGGCGACACCATTCCCAAAATTGGTCGTGATTGAATGTATCACGATATTTTGTTGTGGATGCATATGGAGGGTCGCAATAGATAATGCTTTGCTTCGGAATTTCTAATTCTAAATACGATTTACAGGAAAGAATCACACCTTTAAGAAGTGGTACTTGCTTTGTGATATTTCGGTAATGTTCTCCCCAATAATCGCGCTTTCCTTCCTTATCGCGTCTATAACCCGAAAACCATTTTCCACCAAAGGAATTAAAACCTACATAACCCAACAAATATTTTGGATGTGCATCTTGATTGTTTCGTATTTCTCTATATTCTATTTCGCTTACCGATTTTGGTGGATCCCAATTATCGTAAATTAAGGCTTGCCACATTGCCATGAGTTCCTGATGTTGGTCGTTGGCAATTCTAATGCCTTCAACCTTATCAATCATATTCATACCACCAGCAAAAGGTTCAAGATAGGTTTGATTATCTTTTCTATCTTTCAGAATAATTGGTAATAAATCTTTAGCAAAGCGCGCTTTGCTTCCCATGTATTTCATCCTATTTTTCAGATTTAGGTTGAATATTCACTTACTTGGTTTTCTTAAGTTCTAAATCGTGAAAGTCAAAACTGAAATCAGTAATTGGTGCAATGTACTTCATGGTTGCAGATTCTGCTTCACCTTTTTCATTAAAGGTGAATTGCACAAAGACATCAGCATCGTAACTTCTGTCATTCCATTTAGTAACATAAGTAGTTGCATTGTATGGCAATAATTTACCAAATAATCTTGAAGAACGTTTAGACTTAATTTTATAGCCATTTCCATCATGCGAAATGATAATATCCCCAAACCAATCATCTGAGTAGGTTCCAACGATTTGCTCTGGTTTTGGAAGTATTGGACTTCCTTTAATGCTTTCAACTTTTGAAAATACTTCAGCTTTTATACTGTCATTATATTTAAGGTAGTCGGAATTTCGGTCTCCGTAAGATTTTAACCAATTTCGGTTTTCATAGCCTAAATAAGAATCTTTAATGGTATTTGTGATGGTGTTAAAAGCGTTTCCGTTCATTTGGTTGGTTAAAACTACAATAGCCAAATCTAAATCCGGAATCATAGTAAATTGGGTAACTGTACCAATTAAACCACCTGTATGATACACTTGTTTGTGTCCACCTTTTACGTCGGTTAAAAACCAACCCAATCCGTAACCTCTAAAATTAGAATCGTAACTGTCATTTGCTCGTACTCTTAATGGTGTTTGCAATTGCCAAAGCTCATGAAACTGAGCTTGGCTCAAAAGGCGTTCCCCATTTTCAGTAACCGCATCATTCATTAAAAATTTTGCCCAAGTCAACATATCGTGCACATTACTTACAATGCCACCTGCAGGATTTGCTGTTTCACTCCAATCATGTGGAATTTGAATAACTTTACCTTCAGCTCTAGTGTGTGCATCAATAATATTAGACTTATCAGCTATTCTATTGTAAGAAGCCTTGCTATTTTTCATGCCAACTGGTTTCATAATCTTGGCTTCAATAAATTCTTCCCAAGACAGACCACTGACGCGTTTTAAAACTTCACCGGCAATGATAAACATATTGTTGTTATAAGCAAATTCACTTCTAAATGAACTTTCAGGTTCTAAATATTTTACATTATTAATAACATCGTTAACATCAAAATCATTTCCTTCAGGAAAGAACATTAAATCTCCTGCGCCTAATCCCATTCCGCTTCTATGCGTTACCAAATCTCTAACGGTAAAATTTTCCGTTACCCAAGGATCGTATAATTGAAATTCAGGAATGTGTTTTCTCACTTTATCATCCCAATTTAGTTTACCATCATCAATCATCATCGCCAAAGCAAAACATGTAAACCCTTTACTATTGGATGCCACACCAACTAAAGTGTTGTCGTTCATCTCTTTTTTTGTAGTCAATGAACGTAATCCATGGCCTTTGGCATACACTATTTCTCCGTCTTTTAAGATTCCGACGGAAATGCCAGGAACCTCAAATGTTGTTAAGGTTTCTTCTATTAATTTATCGAGTTTTTGGTCTTCAATTTGAGCATTTATGGTAAACGCTGAAATAAAAAAGGTAACCGTAAGCAGTCGTTTAATAATCATGTGGAAATGTATTATTTCGTCAGTTCGAGTGATTTTCTTAAGAAAATTGTAGAGCTCAATTGAAATTCACTCGATCTGGCGCATCGTAATCAAATTTTGTGAATGGTAAATATAACAAATATGAAATCGATTATTATAGAGAACCATTTTCAAAATTTATCTTTGCGAATATGATTTTGAAATACAAAAATAGTAACATCCATTATACCATTGAAGGAGAGGGAGAAGTAGTAATTTTACTTCATGGCTTCCTTGAAAATGTGGAGATGTGGAATAATCTTGTTCCTATATTATCAAAAAATCATCTCGTCATTTCTATAGATTTATTAGGTCATGGCAAAACAGAATGCATAGGTTATTTACACACTATGGAAGCTATGGCAGATGCTGTTTTTGCTGTTATTAAGCACCTTAATGTTGAAAAAGCACATGTTGTTGGACATTCTATGGGTGGTTATGCAGCTTTGGCTCTTGCCGAAAAACAACCTCAACTTTTTAAAGGCTTATGTTTAATGAACTCAACCTTTGAAGCGGACGATGAAGAAAGAAAAGCATTAAGAACAAGGGCGAATAAAATGGCGCAAAATAATCTTGATGCTATAATTAGAATGTCTTTTGCCAATTTATTTGCGCCTGCGAGTAAACAAAAATTTAGTACAGCATATAATACCGCTTTAAAATTGGCATTGCAAACATCTCTTCAGGGTTACATTGCTGCACAAGAAGGCATGAAACTTAGGCCAGATCGTTTTGAGATTTATAATAAACTAAACTGCAACCGACTAATAATAATTGGGAAGAAAGATTCAGTAATTGATGGTGAAAGATTGAAGTCACTTATAAAAGATTCAAACATTCCTTATAAAGTTTTATCAGAAGGACATATGAGTCATATTGAAAACATATCAGAATTAGCCTACATTTTAAACCATTTTATCGAAAATTAAAACAGTTTGGCGTTTTTTAATATTATTTTTTCATAAGTTTATCTCACCCAAACAAACAATCATGAAAAAATCTACTTCCCTAACGCCTATTAAACTATACTGTGATTTTTTTGGTCATAATTATAAAATGACCAAAAAAGTCACTAATCATGTTAAAGAATACACGTGCAAGTGTTGCAAAAAGCAACTTACCACAAACAGTAATGGTAAATTAACGGAGCTAACTCCCAAATTTCAAGAAATCAATTCTGCTTTAGAAAGATTATATAACAATCGTACAATGCGTTTAAAGCAAAAATCGCTCAGTTCATCGATTTGTTAACTTGTTAACAATGTGTTAATAACTAATTCTTTATCTTTAAAAAACTAAGCTAAAGTGTAATCCTCTAAAAGATTTAGTTATTAATGAAAAACGTTTATTGCTCATTATTTGGCCACGATTATAAAGTGTCAAAAAATGTTACCTATCATGTAAAAGAATTTAAATGCAAACATTGCAAGTCAGAATTGACAATGGATGGTAATGGGAAAATGATTCCACTCACACCCAAATTCAAAGAAATTAATTCTATTTTAAGCCGTGTACACAACAAAAGATTGAAGAAAAGTCAACAGTTTTTTGTAGCAAATTCTTAAGATTCACCGAGTGCATTCCATCCTTTTGCTATAATAGGAATCTTGGTTTCCGCTCTAGTTACGAGGTGCATTCCTCTGTCTTCCTCAGTCATATAACCGATAACAGTAAGATTTGGATTACCTTTTATTTTTGGGAAATCTTCTTGAGAAATTGTCATTAACAACTCATAATCCTCACCACCATTTAAGGCTATCGTAGTACTGTCTATATTAAATTCTTCACAAGTAGAAATTACTTGAGGGTCTAACGGAATTTTATTTTCATACACATCAACACCAACTTTACTTTGCTTGCACAAATGAATTACTTCTGATGATAATCCATCACTTATGTCTATCATACTCGTTGGTTTTACCTCTAGCTCTTTTAAAAGTTCCACAATATCCTTTCGAGCTTCAGGTTTTAATTGACGCTCAATGATATACGTGTACATGGATAGATCTGGCTGGCTATTTGGGTTTACTTTAAATACTTCTTTTTCGCGTTCTAAAATTTGTAATCCCATGTAAGCACCTCCAATATCACCTGTAATCACTAAAAGATCATTTGGTTTTGCGCCAGAACGGAGCACTTCTTCCCCTTTTTTAACTTCACCTATAGCGGTAACCGAAATTATTAATCCGGACGTAGAAGACGTGGTGTCACCACCAACAACATCCACATTGTAAATTTCGGCGGCAGTTGCAATTCCTGCGTATAATTCTTCTAAAGCCTCTAAGGGAAAACGATTAGATACTGCTATAGAAACAGTAACCTGTGTTGCTGTAGCATTCATGGCATAAACATCTGAAAGGTTAACAATAATTGCCTTGTAGCCCAAATGTTTTAAAGGCACATAACTTAAATCAAAATGTACACCTTCAACTAACAGATCTGTAGTAACTACAATTTGCTTTTTGTCATAATTCAAAACAGCAGCGTCATCACCAATACTGGTTACGGTAGATTTCTGTTTTACTTTAAATTGCTCAGTTAAATGCTCAATCAGTTTAAACTCGCCTAACTCGCTCAATGGAGTTCGTTTTGGATTCTTATCTTCTATCATATTGCAAAAATATTACGCTTTTACTAAATATAAGTACAATAGATGCGTTAATTATTCAAGAGTTTTACGACATACATAATATTTGAAGTAAATTGCTAAAAAAAGTCTATGAATTATAATGCCCTTAAAAATGTTTACCTAATTTGTTGTGCTTCATTTATGCTGTTATTAACCGCATGTTCTGATGATGATACAAATGGCAATAATGATGCTGACAACGACGGTATAATAAATACTGTTGATAATTGTTCAGAATTATCAAATCCAGATCAGTTGGATACAGACAATGATGGGATTGGGAATATTTGTGATGAAGATGATGATGGTGATGGTGTTTCTGATTTAGAGGATAATTGCCCACTCTTACCAAATCCAAATCAAGAGGACGAAGACAGTGACGGCATTGGAGACATATGTGACGATAGTGCTATTCAGGCACTATTTCCATGTATTGGTGGTATGGCAGGTCCATACCCTTGTAACGGTATTGATATTATGTCTATAATGAATGCTGAAACTCTAGGCGGAAGTTCTGCCACAGAAGGAAGTGATATTTGGGGCTGGACAGACCCAAGCAACGGAAACGAATATGCTATTGTTGCAATGACCAACGCAACAGCTTTTGTTGATATAACAGATGCTATAAATCCCATTTTTTTAGGAAGATTAAACACTAATGCAGGCACAAACTTTTGGCGCGATGTAAAAGTATATAATGACTTTGCTTTTATCGTTGCTGATGGTGCTGGTGATCACGGTATGCAAGTTTTTGACCTCACTCGATTGCGAAATGTAACAAATGCACCAGAAACATTTAATGCAGATGCCGTTTATACAGGAGTTGGCAGTTGCCATAATATTGTTATAAATCAAAGTGAAGCTGTAGCTTACTTGGTAGGTTGTAGCTCTACCAATGGTGGAGGTCCAATTTTTGTGGATATTTCAAACCCAATGAATCCAACATTTTTAGGAGATTATACAGATGGAGGATATTCACATGATGCACAAGTTGTAACATATAATGGACCTGACACCGATTATACAGGAAAAGAAATTTACGTAGGAAGCAATGGGAATACTGACAAAGTCATAATACTTGATGTGACTGATAAAAACAACATCATTCCAATAAGCGACTTCACCTATCCGCAAACCGCTTATGCCCATCAAGGTTGGTTTACAGAGGACCAAACCTATTTTATTTTAGGTGATGAAGTTGATGAACAGACCTTTGGTTTTAACTCAAAAACTTTGGTGTTTGATTTTACCGATTTAGACAATCCAACGTTATCTTCCACATATTTTGGTCCTTCAGCTGCTATAGATCATAATGGTTATGTTAAAGGCAATGAATATTATCTTGCCAATTACAGAGCTGGTATGCGAATTTTAGATATTACCAATGTTTCGGCATCTTCAAATTCCATAACGGAAACTCATTTTATAGACACATTTCCTGAAAGCAACAGTGCCAATTTTAATGGTGTCTGGAGTGTTTACCCATATTTTGAAAGTGGGAATATTGTTATTAGTGATATTGAAAAAGGATTATTTGTCGTTAGAAAGAGTAATTAAAAATGTGGTACAGAAAAACATATCAATTGGTATTAATCTGTTTTACAATCCTTTTAGCTTGTAATTCTGATGACGCTATTCCAAGCAATCAAAATAACATTCAAAAAACATTAATCGAAACCTTTGGAGGCTCAAAAAATGACAGTGGGCAATCCATTGTATCCACTATTGATGGTGGTTATGCCATTCTTGGCTATACCCAAAGTATGGATGGAAATATCACAAACAAACAAGACGAAAGTTATGATTATTGGCTCTTAAAGTTTACTGCTGAAGATGAGCTCCAATGGCAAAAAACATATGGAGGCTCTGGTGACGATAGAGGAAGCGCAATTATTCAAACCCAAGATGGTGGTTATGCTATTTTGGGTACTAGTAATAGCACTAATGGAGATGTAACAGGCAACTCTGGTATGCAAGATTATTGGTTGGCAAAATTAGATGCTGCAGGAAACTTACTTTGGCAAAAGTCTTTTGGTTATCCAGGTGCAGATACAGGCATTTCTGTGATTCAAACCAATGATCAAGGTTATTTAATTTCTGGAGTTTTAGATGTTACCGCATCTAATGGTGAGGGCAACACAGAACGTTCAACAAACCGACATGCAGGTGGTGATTATTGGGTTTTAAAACTTAATGCATTGGGTATAATTGAATGGAGCAAATATTTTGGCGGTAATTTTACCGATACTCCAGAAGGTATTGTTCAAACAGCCGATAATGGTTTCATTATTGCAGGTGGTTCAGATAGTATGGATACAGATATTTCTGGTAATATTGGCTCTTATGATTTTTGGGTCATTAGAATTTCTTCTACAGGAAATCTAATTTGGGAAAAGTCCTTTGGTGGTGATGAAATAGACGAAGCCAGAGCAATTGTAGCCTCTGGAGATGGCAACTTTATTATTGCTGGCGACACCAGAAGTTCCGACAATAACGTTTCAAGCAACAACGGAGCAGCAGATTTGTGGCTCATCAAAATATCACCAAATGGTGACTTACTTTGGGAACAAACAATTGGTGGTACAAATTTTGATGTCTCAAGAGCGCTCGTAAGAACAAACGACAACGGTTTTTTATTAGCTGGTAGCTCCCGAAGCAACGACATTGATGTTTCCCAAAATAAAGGACAAAACGATGCTTGGGCAATAAAAGTAGATAATGAAGGTCATTTGCAATGGGAAACAACATTTGGTGGCTCTAATATTGATTTTGCTTATGGAATTGCAGAATTAAACGACTTATCAATTAGAGTTGTTGGAGATTCTAGCAGCAACGATGGTGACATTAATGAAAACCGAGGTTTTACGGATTTACTTTTAGTTAAACTGAATGAATAAAAAATGAGATCGATTTACCTTTTTTTAATATTAGCCTTGTATAGCTTCACTTCATGTAGTGATGACAATGGCGATATGCAAAGTGAAAGTGCTTCAACAACTCTAAAATTCACACATAATTGGAACGGCGAACTTGTAACAAGCTCTGATTTTAATACCGTACAGTACACCAATCAAAATGGTGAAATGTTAAGTATTGAACGTTTACGTTATCTAATTTCAGACATAACTTTCACCAACGCTGATAGTGAAGATATTATTTTAGATGTTTACAATGTAGTGGATGTCACCAATGATAATGGTTTAAGTTATACACCAACTACCGAGATTCCAGTTGGTACTTATTCAAATGTGTCATTTACATTTGGTTTTGATAACGAGGATAATTCAGAAAATTATCTTGATTTGAATTCTGCATCATTCAACGTACCAGATATGCTTGGTGGTGGTTATCACTATATGCAATTTGACGGAAAATATTTAGATTCAAATTCAAATGAACAAGGATTTAATTATCACACTATCCGAGCAGTGGACAATCCTGGCATGAACCCTACTTTTCCACAAGACACTTTTTTCACTGTAAATCTTGGACAAGTAGTCATTGACAACAATACAGTTATTGAAGTTGAAGCTAATTTAGCCGAGTGGTTTAAAAGTCCTAATCTTTGGGATTTAAATATTTACAATACCGTTTTAATGCCAAATTCTTCAGCACAAATAATGATGTATGAAAATGGACAAACTGTTTTTAGTTTAAGCGAAACCGCTGAATAGCTCAAATCACATGCAACTGAAAATTATAACTTTAGGTATTTTAACTTGTCTTTTTTTGAATTGCTCAAGTGATGACAATACAGGCTATGAGCCTATTTCTGCACCCTTAGAAATACCTCAGTTGTTTTCAAACAATATCCTCTCTCCAGTCATTCCTACTGATAACCCACAAACAATGGAAGGAGTTGCATTAGGAAAAAAGCTCTTTTTTGATAAAATTCTCTCGGAAAATGGTACTCAAGCATGCGCAAGCTGCCATAATCCTCAAAATGCTTTTTCAGACAATACACCAACAAGTAATGGAATTGATGGTGTTTTTGGCATTCGTAATGCTATGCCACTTTTCAATTTGGCGTGGAATTACGGAGAGCGTTTTACTTGGGACGGCAAAGAGCTAAGCTTAGAGCGCCAAGCGTTAGAACCCATTCAAAACCCGAATGAACTTCATAGCGATTGGGCTAATGTAGTTGACCGATTACAATCCCACCCTGAATATCCTGAATTGTTTCGTTTAGCTTTTAAAACTTCAACCATTACAAAAGAATTAACAACAAAAGCTATCGCTCAATTTGAACGTACCTTAATTTCTGCCAATTCAAAATTTGATAGATATTCAATGGGTGAAGCCTCTCTAACTCCACAAGAACTTAATGGTTTAAACCTCTTTTTAAGAGAAGATAAAGGAGATTGTTTTCATTGTCACGGCAATCCAAATAATCCATTGTGGACAGATAATATTTTTCATAATAATGGATTAGATTCAACTTTCGAAGATTTAGGTTTGGGTGCCGTTACAGGTGACCCAACTGACAATGGAAAGTTTAAAACTCCTTCATTGCGCAACTTAGCCTTTACAGCTCCATACATGCATGACGGTAGGTTTGACACATTAGATGAAGTGATTAACCATTACAGCGAAGGGCTTCAAAACTCTCCAACTATAGACCCACTAATGAAAAAAATCGACGAAGGTGGAGTACAATTATCCGAACAAGAAAAAGCGGATTTAAAAGCTTTTCTTCTTACACTTAGTGACCCATCGTTTATTAATAACCAAGATTTTTAAAACTTATTAATTTAAAAACTATTAGCGCTATTTCTGTAGTTTTTTGGCTACAAAACTTAGTTTCATTATGCATTTCATCGAAAAAATAAGTACTTCAGCTTATCTTTTTCACGGTTTACTTAGATTGCTTTCCCCAAAATGCCCTAAATAATGAAACCTACTAACAACAAAGCTCTCTCATGTTCTGTTTTTGGCCACAATTATGTGAAGTCAAAAACCAATAGTGATGAAACAATAGAGTTACAATGCTCCCAATGTCATATCATTACAACAACTGACAAGTATGGTAATTTTATTGAATCGACTATTTCTAATAAAAATATTCAATCAGCTTTAAGAAAATTGTTTCATCTTAATTATCAGATTTCAAAGCCTGCTTAAGCAATTCAAACGTTCAAAAATCAAGTCTTCCCAGCCATAATAAAAACCTATAAAACCATATCCTAATATAATGTTAGTAAGTATGGTTAAACCCTAGTTAAATCGTATATTTGCATTCAATTTAGAAGTAATCTATTTCAATGCTATGATTAAAGTTTCTGAACATGCCAAAAGAAAGGTTATGGAACTGATGACCGAAGATGGCTTTAACCCAAGCTCAGACTATGTGAGGGTTGGAGTAAAAAGCGGTGGATGCTCTGGTCTTTCCTACGATTTAAAATTTGACAAAGCCCAAGTTGAAGGCGACAAAATGTTTGAGGACAATGGTGTAAAAATCATTGTGGACAAAAAAAGCTTTTTGTACCTTATAGGAACTACACTTGAATATTCTGGAGGCTTAAATGGATCTGGCTTTGTATTCAACAACCCAAATGCTAATAGAACTTGTGGCTGTGGTGAATCTTTTTCACTATAAAACCATCCCAACTTCCTTTAGGGAAGAAGTTCAATTATACAAAAAATATTATGTCAAAATATACTGAAGACGATCTTAGAGAAGAGTTAAAGACCAAAGAATACGAATATGGTTTTTATACAGATATTGAATCTGATACATTTCCCATTGGTCTTAATGAAGAAATAGTTATTGCGATATCCAAAAAAAAGGAAGAACCAGATTGGATGACAGCTTGGAGGCTAGAAGCGTTTAAGGCTTGGAAAGAAATGATTGAGCCAGAGTGGGCAAATGTCCATTACAAAAAACCAGATTTTCAGGCTATTTCTTATTATTCCGCACCAAACAGCAAGCCAAAATATGATAGCATCGACGAGGTTGACCCTGAGCTTTTGGCAACGTTTGAAAAATTAGGAATTTCATTAGACGAGCAAAAGAAACTTGCAGGAGTAGCAATGGACGTCGTTGTAGATTCAGTTTCGGTCGCTACAACATTTAAGAAAACTCTGGCCGAAAAAGGCATTATTTTTATGAGTATTTCTGAAGCAATAAAAGAACACCCAGAACTTGTTAAAAAATATATAGGGACTGTGGTTCCTAAAACAGACAATTTTTATGCAGCATTAAATTCTGCTGTCTTTAGTGATGGATCGTTTTGTTACATTCCAAAAGGAGTGCGTTGTCCTATGGAGCTCTCAACCTATTTTAGAATCAACCAAGCAGGCACAGGTCAGTTTGAAAGAACACTAGTAATCGCTGATGAAGGCAGTTACGTTTCTTATTTGGAAGGTTGTACAGCACCTAGCCGTGACGAAAATCAATTACACGCTGCAGTTGTAGAGTTGATTGCATTAGATGATGCCGAAATAAAATATTCAACGGTACAAAACTGGTACCCAGGAAATGCTGAAGGAAAAGGAGGAGTTTATAATTTTGTAACCAAACGAGGCCTTTGCGAGAAGAATTCAAAAATATCTTGGACTCAAGTCGAAACAGGATCTGCTGTTACTTGGAAATACCCATCTTGTATTCTCAAAGGAGATAACTCGGTTGGTGAATTTTATTCAATTGCTGTGACCAACAATTATCAGCAAGCTGATACTGGTACGAAGATGATTCACTTAGGCAAAAACACAAAATCTACCATAATTTCAAAAGGTATTTCAGCTGGTAAATCGCAAAACTCTTATAGAGGTTTGGTGCAAATCAGCTCTAGGGCAGATAATGCACGTAATTTTTCACAATGTGATAGCTTATTGATGGGAAATGAATGTGGTGCTCACACATTTCCATACATTGAAGCAAAGAACAAAACGGCTCAAATAGAGCATGAAGCCACAACTAGTAAAATTGGTGAAGACCAGATTTTCTATTGTAACCAACGTGGTATTGATACAGAAAAAGCGATTGCCTTAATTGTTAATGGGTTTAGTAAAGAAGTATTAAATAAATTACCAATGGAATTTGCTGTTGAGGCACAAAAATTATTGGAAATCAGTTTAGAAGGTTCAGTCGGTTAACTGTGATTCCTGGGTAGACAGGAATTTCATATTTAATTTCTAAATTTTAGAATTGAAGTTTAATTAAATAAATTCCGTTTTCACGGAAAATGAATATGAAAAAAATAAGTTTTATAATCATTTTATGTCTCGCTCTTACTGCATGTAAAAACGACAAAAAGCAAGAGGTCAATTTAGAAGAAAATCGCGCCAAATCCTATAATCAAAATGATGGATTAATAACTGTGAAAGGTGACTTTGTCTATTATGCAGATGCTGCTGTTTTACAGACACCAAGAGAAATTTATGGAGTAGTAATAGATGAAAAGATGCATTTATTAAACGACCAAGTAAAGTCATTTAAAAAAGAAGCCACAGATATGGTTCCAGTGACTGTAAGGGTAAAAAAAATTGAAAAGCCCAAGGACGAAGAGGGTTGGCAATATAGGGTAGAAATTAAGGAAATACTAAAGGTTGAAGCACCTAAAGAAAATCAAGAAGACGTTATAAAATTATCAAATTAAGATTATGTTAAAGATAAACAACTTGCATGCAAGTGTAGAAGATAAAAGCATTTTAAAAGGTATAAATCTAGAGGTTAAACCAGGTGAAGTACATGCCATTATGGGACCAAACGGTTCTGGTAAAAGTACTTTAGCATCTGTTATAGCAGGAAAAGAAGAGTACGAAGTTGATAAAGGTGAAATACTTTTTGAAGATGAGGATATAGATGAGCTTGGAGCTGAAGAGCGTGCGCACAAGGGCATATTTTTATCATTTCAGTATCCTATAGAAATCCCGGGAGTTAGTGTCACTAACTTTATGAAAACAGCGATTAACGAAACTAGAAAAGCTAAAGGCATGGAAGATATGCCTGCAAATGAAATGCTAAAAATGATTCGTGAAAAATCAGAGCTTTTAGATATTGACCGTAAGTTCTTATCTCGTTCCTTAAATCAAGGGTTTTCTGGTGGTGAGAAAAAACGGAATGAGATTTTTCAAATGGCAATGTTAGAGCCAAAGTTAGCGATACTAGATGAAACCGATTCTGGTTTAGATATCGATGCACTTCGTATTGTTGCCAATGGTGTTAATAAACTAAAGAGCAAAGATAATGCTGTTATAGTTATTACACATTACCAGCGTTTGCTAGACCATATAGTCCCAGATTTTGTACACGTATTACACGATGGTAAAATAGTAAAATCAGGAGGCAAGGAATTAGCACACGAATTAGAAGCTAAGGGTTACGATTGGATTAAAGAAGGCGTTGGAGCATAGCGCGTAGCGCTGGTTTACAGTCACAGTAGGCAGTTGCTCACTCAAAACTGATGACTCAAAACGATTATTACATCTTCAAAATATAAATAGTATCCAGATTTTTTCGCAGTTAGAATAAGTGAAAACTGCGACTGAAAACTGAAAACTGATAAAAATGGAATTAAAAGAAAAATTAGTATCATCATTCTTGGCATTTGAAGACAATATTGATGTCCACTCGCCAGTGCATGATATAAGAACTGAAGCTATAAAAACATTTGAAACGGAAGGTTTCCCAACTAAAAAACAGGAAGCTTGGAAATACACGTCTTTAAATTCAATTTTAAAGCATGATTATAGTGTTTTCCCAAAGAACGAAAATGCTTTAGAATTTAAAGATGTAAAGAAATATTTCATTCATGATATTGATGCTTATAAAATCATCTTTGTGGATGGTAAATATTCGTCATACTTATCGCAAACAACGCATGATGGTATTGATGTATGCTTAATGTCTTCTGCATTATCTAAACCAAAATACCGCCCAATTATTGAAAACTATTTCAATAAAATAGCACCAAAAAATAGTCTATCTTCATTAAATACGGCATTTTCAGCTGAAGGAGCTTATATTCATATTCCTAAAAATAAATTGGTAGATAAGCCAATTCAAATTATACATTTTTCAACAGGAAGTGAAGCTGCACTAATGTTACAACCGCGTAATTTGGTTGTGGTAGATGAAAATTCACATGTTCAAATTATAGAGCGTCATCAAAGTTTAACTGATAATCCTGTGCTTACAAACAGTGTTACTGAAATTTTTGCTGATAAACGTGCCATTGTAGATTATTACAAAATTCAGAATGACAAGCAAACGGCTTCTTTAATTGATAACACTTTTGTGAATCAAAAACAGGAAAGTTTAGCAAAAGTGCACACGTTTTCTTTTGGTGGAAAATTGATAAGAAACAACCTTGAGTTTTACCAAAATGGAGAACGTATCGATTCTACAATGAAAGGAATTACAATCATTGGAGATAAGCAACACGTAGATCATAATACTTTAGTACATCATATTGAACCTAATTGCGAAAGTCATCAAGATTACAAAGGGATTTTCAGTGATAATTCTACTGGTGTTTTTAACGGTAAAGTTGTTGTGGAAAAAGAGGCGCAGAAAACAAATGCTTTTCAGGCCAATAATAATATTTTAGTTGATGATAAAGCTACAATAAACACTAAACCTCAACTTGAGATTTTCGCAGATGATGTAAAATGTTCTCACGGTTGTACCATTGGGCAATTAGATGAAAGCGCTATGTTCTATTTACGCTCTCGTGGTATTCCTAAGAAAGAAGCTAGAGCTTTGCTAATGTTTGCTTTTAGCAATAATGTTTTAGATTCTGTAACTATACCAGAAATTAAACAACGTATCACTAAAATTATCGCTAATAAATTAGGCGTTAATATTGGGTTTGAATTATAGTGAGTGTAGCCGCAAAACATAGCATGTTAGATATTGAATCTATTAGAAAAGATTTCCCTATCCTAAACCGCAAGGTTAACGGAAAACCATTAATATATTTTGATAATGCTGCAACATCTCAGACACCTCAACAGGTCATCGATGTTATTGTAGATTATTATTCAAACTACAACGCTAATATCCACAGAGGTGTTCATAGTCTGAGTCAGGAGGCAACTGATGCTTATGAGGAATCACGACTCAAAATTCAGAAGCATTTTAATGCTAAACATTCTCATGAAATCATTTTTACTGCTGGGACAACCCACGGTATTAATTTAGTGGCAAACGGATTCTCTTCTGTTTTGAAAAAAGGTGATGAAGTTTTGGTTTCGGCTTTAGAGCATCATAGCAATATTGTTCCTTGGCAAATGTTATGCGAACGAACTGGTGCAAAACTGAAAGTAATTCCCATGAACCAAAATGGAGAATTAATACTTTCCGAATTTGATTCATTACTAAACGAAAATACCAAGCTTGTTTTTGTTAATCATATTTCAAATGCATTAGGAACTATTAATCCTATTGCAGAAATTATTGAAAAAGCGCATAAAATCGGTGCAGCTGTTTTAGTAGATGGTGCCCAATCTTGTCCACACTTAAAATCTGATGTTCAAGAGTTAGGGGTTGATTTTTACGTTTGTTCTGCTCATAAAATGTGTGGCCCAACTGGTGTTGGTATACTCTATGGAAAGGAAGAATGGCTCAATAAACTTCCTCCTTATCAAGGTGGTGGTGAAATGATTGCTGAAGTTTCTTTCGAAAAAACAACTTACGCTGGTTTACCTCATAAATTTGAAGCTGGCACACCAAATATCTGCGGAGGTATTGCTTTTGGAGCCGCTATAGATTATATGAACTCTATTGGTTTTGATACAATTGCCAACTATGAAAACGAGCTTTTAAAATACGGAACCAAAGAACTTCTAAAAATCGAAGGCTTAAAAATTTACGGTACTGCTAAGCACAAAACTTCTGTTATTTCTTTCAACGTTAGTTCTATACATCCATACGATATAGGCACAATTCTAGATAAAATGGGTATTGCTGTGCGTACAGGTCATCACTGTGCACAACCTATTATGGATTTTTACAAAATTCCTGGCACGATAAGAGCCTCATTTATGTTCTATAACGCTAAAGAAGAAATTGATACTTTCATTGCTGCACTTAAAAAAGCTATTATGATGTTATCTTAATCATCTTTGGCATTAAAAGTGTAACTTACATCTTACATTGTAAAACACTTTAATGATGAAAATTTTATTTAGTTTTTTAGTACTCATACTCTTTACAGAATCATGTAACTCTACTAAAGAAGCTGTTTCAGAACAAAAAGAGCCTGTTGTAGCATCCAAATCTAGCAAGGAAATGACTAAAGATAAAAGTGACATTGTTGGAGATCATTATGCAACTTCGGGAGTAACCTACACTGCAATGAGTAGAGGCTTTTATGAATATGTACAAATCTCTGGCACCAAAGTCTCAGTTTCAACTGATAGAAATTTACAAGATATTGATACCTATACTTATAATGAAAGTGATTGGAAACAGCTCAAAGCACTAATGGATGCGGTTGACTTACAAACTTTAAATAAACTTAAAGCACCTACAGAAAAACGCTTACATGATGGAGCAGCACACGCTACTTTAGCTTTTAGACAAGGTGATATGGAAGTCATGTCCCCTACTTTTGACCATGGACACCCACCAAAGGAAATTGAAGCACTAGTTAATAAAGTGTTATCCATTAAGGAAAATGTCTTAAAACAGTAGCTATTTTGTAATTTTGCAAAAAGAATTTTGACTATGACTATTGAAGAAGTGCAAAATCAAATAATTGAAGAGTTTTCAATGTTTGAAGATTGGGAAGAACGCTACCAATATATGATTGATCTTGGAAAAACGCTTCCGTTAATTGACAAAAAATATAAAAACGAAGATCATATCATTAAAGGTTGCCAAAGCAAGGTGTGGGTACATGCCAATATGGAAGATGACAAGGTGAAATTTACTGCAGATAGTGATGCCATTATCACCAAAGGGATTATCGCAATACTGATAAGGGTATTTTCTAACCAGCACCCAAAAGCAATAATTGAAGCAAATACTGAGTTTATTGATAAAATAGGCCTCAAAGAACACCTATCACCAACTAGAGCCAATGGTCTTGTGAGTATGATAAAACAATTAAAACTGTATGCCATTGCATACCAAACACAATTAAATTAAAATGAGCGATACAACTATAGATACAAACGTATTAGGCGATAAAATTGTTAGAGTACTAAAGACAATTTACGATCCAGAAATCCCTGTAGATATATATGAACTAGGTCTTATCTACGACGTTTTTGTAAATGAAGATTACGATGTTAAAATATTAATGACACTAACTACACCAAACTGCCCAGTGGCCGAAACCTTACCGCTTGAAGTTGAGGAAAAAGTAAAGTCATTAAACGATGTTAAAAATGCTGAAGTAGAAATTACTTTTGACCCACCTTGGTCACAAGATTTAATGAGTGAGGAAGCAAAGCTAGAGTTAGGAATGCTCTAATTTAAATTATGGCAGAAGAAATTATAAATAGAGTTGCAAATAGCAAACTAAAAACTATTGACTTAGAAGATTTTTATCCAAAGGGTCAACGCATTCTTTTTGATATATCAGATTGGTTAATGGAAGGTTTGGTATTACGCGAAAAAGACTTCAGAAATTATGTTGCCGAACATGATTGGTCACAATATAAGGATTGCTATGTAGCATTGCATTGTTCTACTGATGCTATAGTACCAGATTGGGCATATATGTTAATTTCTGTTCAACTTCAAGAATATTCTAAATTAACGGTAATTGGAAACTTAAAAACATTAGAATCTATTCTATTTGCTGAAATTATTTCAAAAATAAATGTTTCAGAATATAAAGGTCTTCCTGTAATCATTAAAGGTTGCTCTAACAAACCTGTGCCTGCAAACGCTTTAGTGCTTTTAACTCAGAAATTAAAGCCCATTGCAAAATCTATAATGTTTGGTGAGGCTTGTTCTTTTGTACCATTATTTAAGCATAAATAATTTTAATTCACCACTTCTAACCCACGGTATTTCTTACGTCGTATCATTTATCTTCATCCTTAAAGATTTATATTTGCACTGTAATAACAACTAAAAAATTCACTATGAACAAAAAATTACTTTTAATAGCGGTAGTAATGTTCTCTATCACATTCGGTTTCTCTCAAACCAAAGAAGAATTACAAGCCCAAAAAGCCGAAAAACAAGCACAAGCTGATAAGTTTCAATCTGAAGCTGATGCCATACAAGCACAAATAGATAATTTACCAGGTTGGCGAGTTGGTGCTTTTGGTACAATTGGAGGCAGCTTATCTAATTTCAACAATTGGTATGCACAAGGTGCACCAAACAACAGTTCTGGTAATATTGGTATTACATTCAATGCTTTTGCGAATAAAATTGAAGAAAAATATTTTTGGAGAAACTCATTGAACACCAATTTGGCATGGGTAAAACTAGATAATAAAGATACTGAAGAAGACAGTGAGGATTTTGAGCCAACAACTGATGTCTTTAATATTTCATCACTTTACGGCTTCAGGTTAAGCGAAAAATGGGCTGTATCTGCTTTAGGAGAATATAGAACGACTTTACTAAATAACTTTAACGACCCTGGATATTTAGATATAGGTGTTGGTGGTACATGGACTCCGCTTGATAATTTAATCGTTGTAGTTCACCCATTTAACTACAACTTTGTATTTGCTGATAACGATGCCATTTTTGAGTCATCTGCTGGTGCAAAAATCGTAGCAGATTATACAAGACAAATAGGATCAATAGCTTTTAAAAGTAACTTCTCTACATTTCAGAGTTATAAATCCAGTGACCTTTCAAATTTTACTTGGACCAATTCATTTAGCTACACCCTTTGGAAAATGATTGGTGTAGGTTTTGATTTTGCACTTAGAAGTAATAAACAAGAAGCACTTGCTTTTGCACAAAGCCAGTTTGATGAAACAAGTGGTGACCCAGAACCAACTTTTGATAATATTGACAACAAGTTACAGACTTATTATACTATTGGCCTAAGCTATAAATTTTAAGTTTAAAAATCTTTAAACAGAAAAGACCTATCTTAATTGATAGGTCTTTTTTTTATTCAAATTTCTTCTTCTTTTCCTTTCGTTTGAATAAGCGCTTAAAAAAACCATCGCGTTTTTCTGGCTCGCAATCCAAATCGTTTAATACCTGACTCGAAGGTTTTTCAAACTGAGCTTTAGTGATTTCGTTAAAATCAGAATCAGTATTTAGCTTTTGGTAATATTTGGCAAAAATTGGTAATGCTGAATTTGCTCCTTGACCTAAACCTGTTGTTTTAAAACCAATACTATGGTTGTCATTTCCCACCCATGTTACTGTAACCAACTTTGGTGTAATACCAACAAACCAACCGTCTTTATTCTCTTGAGTTGTTCCGGTTTTTCCTGCAATGGCATTATTTAATTTATAGGAACTTCTTAACCTTGCCGCAGTTCCTTTATTAACGGTAGATTTCATCATCTCCAAAAGTACTTGACGCGTGTAGTCACTATAAGCTTTTTCGGTTGATGCTTCAGGTTTAAATTCAAAAATAATATTACCTTCTTTATCTTCAATTTTGGTTATGTAATAAGGTTTTACTGGCTTACTATCATTAACGTAGCTCGCATAAGCTCCGGTTAAGTTTTTTAAATTAATTTCAGCAACACCTAAAGCTAAGGATGGTTCTTTGGGTAAATCTTCAGGAATATTTAATTTTTTAACTTGTTGTAAAACTTTCGGAATTCCTACTTTATCAAACACCTTAACTGCAATTGTGTTTACCGAATTGCTTAGCGCATTTTCTAACGTGTAATTAATATAAGGATCTTCATCCTCGTCGTCTCCAGAATTACTCGGTGACCAATCTTCATAATTAGTATAGGTTACTTTTGATGGTGAGAAATAGGTGCACGGATCCATTCCGTTTTCAATAGCTGTGGTATAAACAAATGGTTTAAACGTTGAACCCACTTGGCGTTTACTTTGTGAGACGTGATCGTATTTAAAATAACGGTAATCTATACCACCAACATAAGCTCTCACCGCTCCATCGCTTGGATCAATGGATAACATACCAGTGTTTAAAAATTTTAGAAAGTGTTTTAAACTATCTATGGCTGAAACATTTCTTACCGTATCTCCTTCCCAACCAAATAATTCGACATTACGTTTTAGGTCTAAAGAATCTTGAATTTGTTTTTCAGAAAGTCCTTCGGCTTTGTATTTTTTATATTGAATTGTTTTTTTTAATTCGGCAGTAATTAAACTCTTTTTTGTTTTCCATGGAGCAGTATTTCCGTAAGAATTTTCAAAAGCGTCTTGTAATTTTGAAAGATGTTCTTTCACGGCACTTTCTGCAAACTCCTGCATTTTATAATCTAAAGTGGTGTAAACTTTTAGGCCGTCTTTATATAAATTATAATTCTCACCATCTGGATTTTCAATAGAATCTAAAATTTTTACAAGTTGCTTTTTTACATCTTCCCTAAAATAAGGTGCCAAGCCCAAATCATGATTAAAAGAACGGTAATCTAATTCTACTTCTTTTTTACGCATTACTACTAAAGAATCCTTTTCTAGATAACCATATTTTTCCATCTGACTCAAAACGACGTTTCGTCTTTCTTTACTCCGTTCTAAGTGTAATCTTGGATTAAAATAATTATTGGCTTTTAATGTACCGACTAAAGTTGCAGCCTCAAGCTTCGACAAATCTTTCACCGATTTATTGAAGAATTTTTGGGAGGCACTTTCAATACCATATGTGTTATCTGAAAACGGGATGGTATTAAAGTATAATGTTAGAATTTCTTTCTTTGAATAAATCTCTTCTATACGTTTAGCAATTATAGATTCCTTCAATTTATTAATGAGCATACCAAACACTAGGTAATTTTTTCGGCCATACAGATTTTTTGCCAATTGAAGTGTAATGGTACTACCACCTCCTGCCGATTTATTACCTAACAGTATGTTTTTAACGAAAACACGTGCCAAACTAATGTTATCTACACCATCATGCTCATAGAATCTAACATCTTCGGTTGCTATTAATGCATCAAGAAGGTGTTTAGGAAAGTCTTCAAACTTTACAGGTTGCCTATCAAAAATGTAATACTTACCTATTAATTTTTCGTTTCTGTCTAGAAGTTGTGTGGCTTCTTCTTGTTTAATGGATCTTAAGTCATCAGTTGTTGGTAGCTTACCAAATGCTCCGAGGTAAATACTGATGTAAAGCCCAATAAAGAAGATGAGTACAGAAGCACATAAAATCAGCGAAAGTTTAATCCATTTATTTTGAAGTTTTTTTTGAATCCAAATTTTAAAATTAAGCCAGTGTGTCTTCATTAAATGGTAATGTTACTATCCTCATCTATGTCTGGATACAGAAAGTTATTGTAAGGAAAACGTGTAATATGGATTTCTCGTACTTCTTTATAAACACGTTTTCTAAATTCTTCCATATTTTCTTTATTAATCGCAGAAATAAACAACACATTATCCCCTAGTTTAGCCATCCAGGTTTTTTGCCATTCTTCAATAGTATAGTTGGCTTTTGTGCGTTCTATGATTAAATCTTCTTCGTCAAAAGGTACAGCTTCGTATGCATCAATCTTATTGAAAACCATGATTGTTGGTTTATCTTTACTATCAATTTCATCTAAAATTTGGTTAACGGAATCAATATGTTCTTCAAAATTAGAATGCGAAATATCTACAACATGTAACAATAAATCTGCTTCCCTAACTTCATCTAAAGTACTCTTAAATGATTCTACCAATTGCGTTGGTAGTTTTCTAATAAAACCAACTGTATCACTGACCAAAAACGGCAAATTGCCAATAACTACTTTTCTAACGGTTGTGTCTAATGTTGCAAAGAGTTTGTTTTCGGCAAATACTTCACTTTTGCTAATAACGTTCATCAGTGTAGATTTACCAACATTGGTATAACCCACCAAAGCAACCCTTACCAATTTTCCACGATTGCCACGCTGAACGGCCATTTGCTTATCAATCGTTTTTATCTTGGATTTTAAGAGTGCTATTTTATCGCGTACAATACGTCTGTCTGTTTCTATTTCGGTTTCACCAGGACCACGCATACCAATACCACCTTTTTGTCTTTCGAGGTGTGTCCACATTCCTTTTAAACGAGGGAGTAAATACTCGCATTGTGCCAACTCAACTTGCGTTCTGGCATAGCTTGTTTGTGCGCGCTGGGCAAAAATATCTAGGATTAGATTTGTTCTATCTAAAATTTTGCAATTAAGAATTTTACTAATGTTGCGCTCTTGTGCTGGCGAAAGTTCATCATCAAAAATTACGGTACCAATTTCGTTTTCTTGAACGAATTCATTGACTTCTGCCATTTTTCCTGTACCAATAAAGGTTTTAGGGTTTGGCACTGTCATTTTTTGAGTAAAGCGTTTTACCACTTCTCCACCTGCAGTGTAGGTTAAAAATTCGAGCTCATCTAAATACTCTTTAGACGTTTCTTCGTCTTGATCTTGAGTAATTATTCCTATTAAAACGGCTTTCTCTAAAGCGATATCTTTTTTTTCTATCATAAATCAATTAAAGTACAAAGTTAAGCAAATGCATTTTTCCTTTTTAATCTTTTAAAATCATATATTTAATCCCATGGATAAAAATTCAAAGTCTTACATCATTGCGTTCTATAATATTGAAAATTTATTTGACATTGAAAATGATCCTTTAACCAATGACGATGACTTTTTACCAACCTCTAAAAAGCGTTGGACTCCCAAACGTTACCAAAATAAACTAATGAAGTTGGGAAATGTGATTTCTAAAATAGGAACTGAAGATACTGAATCTGCTCCAGCAATAGTTGGTTTGGCAGAAGTTGAAAATAAACAAGTATTAAATGATTTGGTAAATATTGAAACTTTAGCAAATGAAAATTATAGCTATGTGCATTACGATTCTATGGACGAACGAGGTATTGACGTTGCATTGTTATACAAATCCAAAGATTTTGAAGTATTGAATTCTGAAACGTTTTCTGTTTATCTTCAAAACAATTTAGGATTACAAGATTACACGCGTGATATTTTATTGGTTACAGGAAAATTAAATGATGAAACTATACACATTATAGTTAATCACTGGTCATCTAAAAGGGAAGGTGAAAAAGAAACTGAACACAAACGTTTGGCTGCTTCTAATAAAGTTAATACCATTATAAGAGGTTTAAAAAACAACCATGGTGAGCCTAAAATTATAGTAATGGGTGATTTCAACGATAACCCAAACAGTAATAGTATTGAGTCGCTAGAAAAAGAGAGCCTCCTTTACAATCCATTTAAAGTAATTTGGTCACACCAAAAAGGTAGTTTAAGTCATAATTTTCAGTGGAACTTCTTTGATCAAATTTTAATCTCAACCAACTTTTTTGAAACTAAGACATTAAGCTTAACACTTGAGACTGCTGATGTTTATAATATAAAATTTCTAACACAATATAACGGCAAATACAAAGGACAACCATTTAGAACTTATGTTGGCAAGAAATACAAAGGTGGATACAGCGATCATTTCCCTGTTTTTATTAAGTTGAAAACTTAAATTTTTCTTAAAAAAACAACCTTGCCATTTGTCGATAAATAAAGTACTTTATCTATTATCGTAATGTTAACATCACGTTAATAGTCATTTTTTATATCTTCGGATGTGGGAATAGGTAAGCAAACTTCTCATACTTGCAGTACATTCTGTACTGAGCTTATAAAAAGAAAAATTAATCTATTTGTAATCAGATGATTATAAATAGATTATTGTAATTACTAACAAACTGATTAATAATGAAAAAAATTACTCTCCTTTTAATCATGCTAGGTTTTCTCCTAACGGCGAATGCTCAGTATGTTTTTGACCCAATAGTTGGTCCAACAAATGTTGCAGAAGGTTCTCCTGTTACAATCAACCTGAATGATGCTGCAAATACTGAAGGTGTTCCAGTCTCTTCAACTGGATCTTATGATTCCTTCTCAATTACTGCAGATTGGGTTGCTGGTGGAAACAATCCTTATTCTGTTGAAGCAGATCTCACAGTAACTACAAGTGGCGGTTCCGTATTAATAGATCCTCCTACCACTAGTGGAAATTTAGGAGCAGACGCAGTGATTACTTTTGTAGGCGATCTTCCTGCGGTATATGACCCGACCACAGATGGCTATTTCGACATAGTCCTTAATCAAAGTTGGGGTGGTTCAGATGCCAACTGGTCAAATATAGAAGTGACTTTATTTGAAAGTCCAACATGTATTGATCCTACCGGAATAAGTGCTTCAACTATAACATCGTCATCTGTTAATTTAGATTGGATGGCTGGAGATTCTGAAACTGTATGGAATTTAGAGTATGGTAGCGGAGCTGATTTCACTCCAGGAAATGGTGAAGCAGAAGAAACAGCTGTTGTAAATGGCACTCCCAGTACTTTGCTAACAGGGCTTGCGCCAGCAACAACATACTTTGTTTATTATCAAGCGGATTGCGGTACTGATGATGGAACAAGTTTGTGGGTGGGACCCCTTATTTTTGATACAGAATGTGTAACCTTTACCGCACCATTTACCGAAGATTTTGAAAATGCAGGTGAAATACCATTATGTTGGTCAATGGATGGAGGTGATGATTGGTTTTTTGATGACGATGCTGCAGGTTCACATGTAGGAAACAACGGAGTAGTAACAGGAAATACGTTATCAAACGGATTTTTTGCATGGAGTGACGCTTCTGGAAACGAAGGTGTTCGTACCTTAACAAGTCCTCTTGTAGATGTTTCTGGTTTAGCTGTTCCTTCTTTATCTTTTTATGAGATTAGTGATAGAGAAGACAGTGCAAATAGTACTTTAGTAGTTGAAGTGTTTGATGGAGCTGCTTGGAATAACATGGCAACATTCAATACAAACACTAGTGGCTGGGAGCTTAAAGTTATTGATATCAGTACATTAACTATAACTGGTGATGTTCAGGCTCGTTTTATATTTTCTGAAACTGAAACAGGAGATTTTGATGATGACATCGCCATTGATGATGTTACTTTCGATGAAGCGCCTAGCTGTTTTGCACCAGCTGCACTTATGGCCAACGCTATTACATCTAATAGCGCAGAGTTAAGTTGGTCACAAGATGGCATGGTATCACTATGGAATATAGAAATTGTCCCATCTGGCGATCCTCAAACCGAAACACCAACTGAAAGTGACATTTCTAATCCATATACAGCCACAGGTTTAGATCCTATAGCAAGCTATGATTACTATGTACAAGCCAACTGTGGTGGTGAGCTTAGTAACTGGACTGGTCCATTTACATTTATGACGCTTTGTGACGTATTCATACCAGATTATATTGAGAACTTTGCAGACGTAACATTTGCAGATCCACCAGAATGTTGGGAAGAAGCCGATAGTGGTGATGTTACTACTGGCCCAATGGATTTAGGAGCTAGTTCATGGACTGCAGATGAGTTCTTAAATGTTGGTGCTGATGATGGTGCATACAAAATAAATATGTATGGTACCGCTAACTTAAATGACTGGATTATTTCGCCACAATTTGATTTAACGGGAGGCCCTTTTCAGGTAGAGTTTGATTTTGCAATAACGGAGTGGAACAGTGATGATTCTACCGAACCTTTAGATTCTGATGACACTGTTCAATTGTTAATGACTCCAGACAATGGTACAACATGGATTGAATTATTATTGTACAATAGCACATCTAATGTACCTATCCCAGGCATACATCCAGTTGTAGATCTCACAGCGTATAGTGGGCAAACAGTACAATTTGCTATTTTTGCCTCTGAGGGAACTGCGGCGGCACCAACCGGAACAGATGTAGATGTTTTTGTTGACAATTTTAGAGTTCGAAATATCCCAACCTGTCCTGAGCCGTCAGATTTATCTGCAACAAATTTATCTTTATCATCTACAGAATTAAGCTGGGTAGAGAGTGGAGGTTCAACTTCTTGGAACATTCAATATGGTGAAGCAGAATTTACTTTAGGCACAGGGACTGTTGAAACTAATGTTACAGATAATCCATTTGTATTAACTGACTTAATGCCAGATACTAGCTATGAATTTTACGTGCAAGCTATTTGTGGACCAGGCGATGAAAGTTCTTATGCTGGCCCGTTTGAATTTTTTACAGGTTATTGTGAGTCTATGCCAGCGAGTAATGATGGTGATGGTGTATTGAATACTACTATTGGTATTACCGATTTTCCAAGTCCAGGTGACGTTGTTTATGAAAACCAAACCTCACCTGTGATTAATGTATTTCAAGGTCTTGAAACTGATTTTGAAATCATATTTGGGCACATATTTACTCATGACACTAATATTTGGATAGATTTTAACGATGATTTGGTATTTGAAGCTTCTGAAATTGTATATCAGGGAGAATCATCTGGAGGTAGTGATCCACACACATTGGCAGATGCATTTTTAATACCTGTTACTGCACCACTAGGTGAGCATAGAATGAGAATAGGCACAGCAGATTCTGGTCAAGCTAATCCAGATCCATGTTATGATGGTTTTTTTGGTGTTACATTAGATTTTACGGTAAATATCCAAGAACTAACATGTACACTTCCTGAAGCAACGTTCTCAATAAATGAAGATTGCGATAATGATCAATTCTTTATTGATGTAGAAGTTACTGATTTAGGTGATGCTACTTCATTGGAAATATCAAATACCGTAGATGCCAATACTGAACAAGCTACAGCAACTGGTACTTATCAAGTAGGTCCTTTTCCATTCCCAACTACAGTTAGAGTTTTTGTTACTAACGAGCAAGATAATAACTGTGTCATTGGTAGCGATAATTTTGAATTATTAGCATGTCCTCCAGAAAATGATAATTGTGATGGAGCTATAACTGCAGTGGTAAATAATGACCCAACTTGCGATATGGTTACTTCTGGCACAATATTAGCAGCCACACCATCTGGTGTTCCTGTTGGAAGTTGTACTGGTAATCCTGGAGATGATGTATGGTTTGAATTTACAGCTTTAAATGAGGTTCAAATTATTTCACTAATTAACATAACTGGTGGTACTACCAATTTAGACCATTCTATTTATGAAGGTACATGTGGTTCTTTAACAGAAATAGCATGTTCTGATGATGATGCTAGTGTAAGTCCTCAACTAGTTGTAGGTGATACTTATTATGTGAGGGTATTTAGTGGCGGATCGGTAGCAGAAACCTCTACTTTTGACCTGTGTATTAGAGAAGCGCCAAATAATATTATCTGTGAAAATGCAGAAAATTTCTGTTCAGTTGGTGGTGCACTTTCAACTCCTAATATTATTGGCATACCAGATCCTAATGATTTGGCATGTTTAGGGTCGGCACCTAACCCTGTGTGGAATATTATCCAGATAGGAGAAACGGGTCCTATAGAAATTGAAATCAGTCAATTTGATGATAATGGTAATGGACTGGATGTTGATTTTGTGCTTTGGGGACCATTTACCACAGTAGAACAAGCTTGTACAGATATAGTTTTTGAAGATTGTCCTACTTGTCCAAACAATACCACAGATCCAAACTTTTATCCTTTTGGTAATATTGTTGATTGTAGTTTTTCTTTTGTTTCAACTGAAAACTTGAGTATTGATAATGCTCAGGAAGATGAAATTTACATGTTACTGGTTACCAATTATAATGGTGGTGCTGGTACTATCACAATAGAGCAAACTAATTTACCAGATACCGGAAGCGGAACCATTGATGCGGAAATATCTGCTGAAATTGACAGTGAAGAAGTTTTTATTGATCCTAATAACGATCCTACAGAAGTAGATGAAGTGTCTGTTTGTGGTTTTGATTCTGTAACTATAGAAGCAGATTCTCCTTTCGCGGATTCTTACATTTGGTTTAAGGATGGAATTACTATTGATGGAGAAACTTCCTCAACGCTAACGGTTACTGAGTCTGACAACTATCAAGTACGGGCATTTGACGATCAGTGTGGAGATGATGCACTTTCTCAAATTGTTATTGTAAACCTATATGATGATCCTGGAACTGTAAATCCTCAGAACCTTACACTATGTGATGGTCCTGGTGCAGACGGTATGGAAGATTTTGATTTAGATGCTTTAACCACATCTCTTGGATTTGGTGATGGCTTCTCCGTAAGCTATTACACAAATATGTCCGATGCTAACCAAGCTATGAATGCTGTTGTATCACCATATACTTCTACAGGAGAAACTCTCATTATTAGAGTAGAAGATAGTGATGCAGCAAATGATAATTTCTTAGGTTGTCGTCAGCTTTCGGAAGTAGAGTTGGTTGTAAATGCTCGTCCTGTTGCAGGACAACCAGAGAATATTGAAATCTGTTCAGCTACTGGCTCAGCTTCATTTGATTTAACATCTAATGCTTCTAACATTCTCGATGGTCTAGATAGTTCAGCTTATACCATATCTTATCACGGAAGTATGATGGATGCTGATGATAATGTGAGTGAATTAACTTCACCTTACCTAAACAATTCTAGTCCTCAAACGATTTATGCTAGGCTAGAAGACAACACAACAGGTTGTTATGAAATTGTTACTTTTGACTTGATTATAGGAGATCCTTCACAGACTGCATTTACTCAAGATATTGAAGAATGTGATGACAATGATAATATTTTAGATGATTTTGCAGATTTTGATTTAGATGCTCAAACTCCAGTTATTCTAGGATCTCAAGATTCATCGAATTACAATGTTACTTATCACAACTCCCAAGCAGATGCTGATGCTGGTGCAAACCCTTTGGTAAGTCCATATTCAAGTGAGGGACAAACAATTTATGTAAGAGTTGAAGATGTAACATTAGAAGATTGTTATGTAACAAATACATTCGAAATTTCAGTTTTAGGTGAAGCAAACGCCTCTATTGAAAAAGATGTGTTTTATTATGATATGGATACTGATGAATTTTTATTATGCTTACAAAGCGAATCTGTAATACCATTAAGCATTTTACTTCAAGAGTTTACTGAAAACGAAGTCTCGGTGCAATGGCAATTAGATGGACAGGATTTAACAGGAGCTACAGGATTATCAATTGACGCTGATGTTGCAGGTGATTATTCAGCAATTATCACTGTCAATGCTACAGGCTGTTCATTTATTTTGGAGGATATAACTGTTACCGAAATAGACAATTGTGTTATACCTCAAGGAATTTCACCTGGTGTATCAGAAGGATCAAATGACACTTTTGATCTAAGATATTATGATGTTACTAAACTAGAAATATTTAATAGAAACGGTACACTAGTTTATTCTAAAAGAAACTATACTGATGAGTGGGTTGGTCAAACCAACGATGGTGAAGAACTACCTGTAGGAACATATTTTTACACTATGGAATATGAAGGTGGAGCCAAACGACGCAGTGCTTACGTTTACATTAACCGATAATCAACTAACAGAATCAACTTAATAATGAAAAAACTCTCTATAATAGCGGTGTTGCTCATAGCATTCCAAATGCATGGGCAGCAAGACCCTCAGTACACACAGTACATGTATAATATGAATATCATTAATCCTGCCTATGCAGGTTCTAAGGAAAACCTTTCATTTGGTTTACTTTATAGAAACCAGTGGACAGGTATAGATGGTAACCCTGAAACAGGTACATTCTTTGGTCATTCACCAATAGGAAACAATCTTGGTTTAGGTTTATCCCTAATTGCAGATCAGATTGGTCCTGTTAAAGAAACCAACGTGTATGCAGATATATCTTATACTTTAAAATTAGGTGGCGAACATCGCTTGGCATTTGGTGTTAAGGCAGGAGCAACCTTTCATGATATTGGTTTAACGGATTTAGATGTCATTGATGATTCTGATCCTTTCTTCGAAAATGATATTAATGAAACCACACCAAATTTAGGCGCAGGATTCTTTTATTATACTAATAAATACTATTTATCTCTATCTGTTCCAAATTTATTGTCCTCAGTGCATTTAGATGCTAACGGAAATAAAATAGGATCTGAAACGCAACATTATTTCTTAACAGGTGGTTATGTTTTTGATTTATCAGCAAACACCGAGCTTAAACCATCTGTGATGGTAAAATCTGCTTTTGACGCACCAACCTCTTTTGATGTGAATCTTAATGCTAGATTTTATAAGAAGTTTGAAATAGGTGCTTCATACAGATTAGATGATTCGTTTTCTGGATTAGTGAATTTTGCAATTACTCCATCTATAAGAGTTGGATATGCTTATGATGCTATAACATCAGACATTAAGGCGTATGCACCTGCATCGCATGAGGTCTTTTTGTTATTCGATCTCAATTTCCCAAAACGCGTCTCTCGTTCACCTAGATACTTTTAATCCGTTAAGCTAAACACAATTATGAAAAACTTAAAAACACTATTATTTATTACGTTGATGAGTAGTTTAAGCTTAACTGCTCAAAACAACGACACTAAAAGAGCCGACAAACAGTTTGCCAGATACGAATTTGTAAAAGCTGCTGAAAGCTATAAAAAACTCGTTGAAGACGGTAAAGCTGATGCTTACGTTTATAGCCAACTCGCTGAAAGCTATTATAACATATACAATACAGTTGAGGCAGAACGTTGGTATGCCAAAGCATTAGAAACTTCTTCTGAGCCTGAAGCTATTTTTAAATATTCAGAAATGCTTAAGGCAAATGGAAAATATGAGGAATCAAACCAACAAATGGAGCGTTTTGCCTCTATGCGTCCATCCGACGATAGAGCTAGAGCATATAGAGCAAATCCAGATTATCTTCCTAAAATTTTAGAACAAGGCAAAAAGTTTAACCTTCAAAATGCTGGCTTTAACTCAGAGCAATCTGATTTTGGTGGCACAGTGCACGATGGTAAACTTTATATTGCCTCTGCCCGAAACAGTAGCAGAAGAACGTATGGATGGAATCAAGAACCGTTTTTAGATATTTATTCAATGACAAAAAACAGCGATGGTTCTTACCAAGAGGCTCAATTGATGAACGATGAGATAAACACAAAATATCACGAAGGTTTAGTCTCGTTTTCACCAGATGGCAAAACCATGTATTTTTCTAGAGAAAGTTATTTTGAAAAGGACTATGAAAAAGATACACTTTCAGACACTCGTTATAGTCAATTATATTTATTTAAAGCAACCAAACTTGGTGATGATTGGGATACTGTTGAAAGTCTGAAAATTAACAGTAAAAACTATTCGGTTAAAAATCCTTCTGTAAGTCCAGACGGTAAAACCTTATATTTTGCATCAGATATGCCAAATGGGTACGGTAAATACGATATTTATAAAGCAGCGATTAATGAAGATGGTACTATTGGTGAAGCAGAAAACTTAGGACAGAAAATAAATACTGAAGGTCAGGAAATGTTTCCGTATATAAGTAGTGATAATACTTTATATTTTTCTTCAACAGGACATTTAGGATTAGGTGGTATGGATGTATTCTATACTAAGGAAATTGATGGCAGTTTAGCACCAATTAGAAATGTTGGTATTCCTATCAGTAGTAACGGAGATGATTTTGCATTTTCTATTGATGAAGAAGCTGAAGAAGGATTTGTGTCATCAAACAGAGATGGTGGCCAAGGAAGTGATGACGTTTATGCCTTTAAAAAATTACAACCGTTATGTGATGTATTAATTATTGCAACAGTTTTAGACGATAACACACGTGAGCCAATTAGTGGAGCAACTGTTTCCCTTTATGATGCGCAAGGCAATAAGATTGTTACAAAGCAAACCAACGATGAGGGTATTGCTGAATTCATAGTAGAATGTGATGCTGATTCTGAACTCGAAGTTGTAATGGAAGATTATGATAGTAAAAAAGTGACCGTTAAAGGAACCAACGAAGAAGAAGTTGATGTGCAAATTTCTTTAGATCCTATTGAAAAATTAATCGGACCTGAAAAAATTGATTTAGAACCTATTTACTTTGACTTTGACAAGTCTAATATTACTGCCACAGCAGCTTTTGAATTGGATAAATTGGTTCAAATCATGAAAAAATATCCAGAAATGGAAATCAAAGCAACAAGCCATACCGATGTTAGAGGTTCTGATGCTTACAATAACCAATTATCACAGCGAAGAGCAAAAAGTACTGAGCAATATGTAATTTCTAAAGGAATTGATGAGTCTCGTATCTCTGCTGAAGGTAAAGGAGAAAGCGAACTTGAAGTAGATTGCGGATCTAATTGTACCAAAGAACAACATCAAATGAACAGACGTTCAGAGTTTATTATTGTTAGTGGTGCGCCAGAAGCACAACCAGAATAATAAACTTTTAATTTATTAATATTAAAAGCCTGTTGTTATAACAACAGGCTTTTTCTTTAATTAAAATTTATATTACTAACGAAGATTAAACCCTTTTGCTGCCCACCAAGGATGAATTTCAATCTCTAATCGACCAGCTTTAACCATTGGGTCTGCATTAGCCAAACTATCTGCCATTTTTAAAGTTGGGACATTATAAATTGTTATCCCTCTAATATCTCCATCATCACCAAAAGGGCCAGATATATCTGCATAACCCAAATCATACATTTTTCCCAAATGGGCTAAATGTTCTTTTTGAAGTCTTGCCGCTTCTTCTTCATTTTGGTTTCTAATTGGCCCACTTTTTAAAAATGCCATAAAATACTGCTGCATAATAACTGTATCTTGGGTTTTGTCATCTACATAATCAAAAATTTGGTAACCTTCTGAAGTTAACTTTGCTTTCAGTTCTTTTGCCGATAATTTATTTATAGCAACTTCAGTTTCTTTTAAATAAACATCTTTGGTTTCTTCACTTGTTGAGTTATCGCTTTCTACTTCCTCAATTAAAGGTCTTTTATTTTCAGATTTGTTATTGTTCTCGTCTTTACATGAGATAACTATACAGCTTAATACTAATATTAAAAACAGATTTTTCATTTTTCCCAGTTTTTATAAGGATGTTTACTTAATTGTGAATTATAATATTTTATGTCTCCTGTAACCTCTTCACCGAGCCATTTTGGTTTTTCAAAAGCTTCATTTTCTGAGTTAAGTTCTATTTCGGCAATAATTAAACCTTCGTTGAAGCCAAAAAATTCGTCAACTTCAAAAATATGGTTTCCAAACTTTATTTCATATCGTATTTTATCAATCATTCCGGCTTCGCATAATTTTAAAAGTGATTCGGCTTCAAGCTTAGAAATTACCTTTTCCCATTCAAATCGAGACAATCCATTAGCTGTAGATTTTCCTTTAACTGTTATAAACCCTTTATCAGCTCTTAATCTAATACGCACTGTTCGGTCTTTATCACTGTTTAAAAAGCCCTGTTTAATTTTGTAACTATTAAGAGCTTCTTTTTTAAAAGCTTGAGACTTTACCAAAAATTTTCGTTCTATTTCTATTTCCATAGTAAGCTCAAATATTAATTAAAAGCTATTTAATGTCTAAATTTACACCATGCATAGCGATTTACCAATTAGAAAAATTATTCATGTAGATATGGATGCGTTTTATGCTTCGGTTGAACAGATGGACAACCCTAAGCTAAGAGGCAAACCTATAGCTGTTGGAGGTGGTGGAGCCAGAGGCGTGATTAGTGCTGCAAGTTATGAAGCGCGTAAATTTGGTGTAAAAAGTGCTATGTCTGGTAGGTTAGCAGAAAAACTATGTCCTGATCTCATCTTTGTGAAAACAAATTTTGAACGTTACAAGGAAATTTCGAGCAAGATCAGAAAAATTTTTTTGGATTATACAGATATGGTGGAACCCTTATCATTAGATGAAGCCTATCTCGATGTTACTGAAAACAAAGTAGGACTTCCCAGTGCTACTTTAATCGCTCAAAAGATAAGACAGCGGATTTTTGATGAAGTGGGCTTAACGGCTTCCGCAGGCATTTCAATCAATAAGTTTATAGCCAAAGTGGCGAGTGATTACAATAAGCCGAACGGACAAAAAACAGTAAATCCCGAAGATGTGCTTCAGTTTTTAGAAGATTTGGACATTAGAAAATTTTACGGTGTGGGTAAAGTTACAGCTGAAAAAATGTACCAAAAAGGCATTTTTACAGGCAAGGACCTAAAATTGAAATCACTAGAATATCTAAATGACAACTTTGGGAAATCTGGTCGTTACTATTATTATGTGGTTCGTGGTATCCATAACAGTGAAGTAAAGCCCAATCGAATTAGGAAATCTTTAGCAGCAGAACGCACTTTTAGTGAAAACTTATCTTCCGAAATCTTTATGCTCAAAAAACTAGAACATATTGCAGAAGAAGTTGCCAAACGGCTAAACAAAAGTAAAGTTGCAGGAAAAACCATAACCTTAAAAATAAAATACAGCGATTTTACTTTACAAACACGGAGCAAAACCTTACCCTATTTTATTGCAGACAAAGCCGTGATCTTAGAAACCGCTAAAGATTTACTTTACCAAGAAAAATTAAACAATTCAGTACGTCTTTTAGGCATTTCTCTTTCGAATTTGAATACAGAAGCTAAAACCATTAAGCCTAAAAAAGAAACGGTTAGTGTGCAATTGAAGTTTGAGTTTTAATCATTTAATTTTTAAGAGAGTTTTCAATGACCTTTGCGAGCGTTTGATTTATGGATTAACTTATCCCTGCATGTAACTCAAAAATATTCACCATATTTTTTCTTTTATTGGTATTGCCGCTAAACTAATCAACATACTAACTTCTAAATAGCCTTTTATATGTAATAGTACTAGCTTCTTGAATAAAAAATTCTTCTATTAATCACGGAAAACCAACCCATTACAAACCTTTATTTAGATTTGATATAAATAATTTGGTTATATAAAAAGACATAAATACATTTGCCAAAAATTTTCTATTTATATTAAGTCTAAATAAAACTAATGAAAAATCTATTACCGATCTTAACCTTATTTCTGCTAACAAATGTAGTATTAGCACAACATGGAACAGTTACTGGAACTGTAAAAGACAATAATCAAACACCTCTTTTTGGAGTTAATGTCTCAATAAAAAACACAATTAAAGGCACACAAACAGATGAAAATGGAAACTTTGAAATCTCAAATTTAGAAAACGGAGATTATACGCTCTTGATTTCTTATTTAGGTTTCAAAACCAGAGAAATTCCTTTTTCAGCATCAAATAATCAAAACACAACATTAAACACAATTACACTTTACGAGGGAAACGAAATTTTGAGGGAAGTTGTCATTGAAGGAGAACGTCGTAATAAATTTTCAAGAAAGAAAACGGCTTATGTTTCAAAACTTCCTTTAAAAGATATTGAAAACACTCAAGTTTATAGTACCGTTACCAATGAACTATTAAAATCTCAAGTGGTTACAAATTTTGACGATGCCTTAAAAAATGCAACAGGAGTTGAACAACTTTGGACTTCAACTGGGAGAGGTGGCGATGGTGCTGGTTATTTTTCGCTTCGTGGTTTTTCTGTTCAACCACAATTGGTAAATGGATTACCAGGATTAACCAATGGAACCATCAATCCTGCCAACATTGAACGTATTGAAGTACTAAAAGGTCCTTCTGCAACTTTGTTCGGTAATGCTGTAAGTTCTTATGGTGGACTTATCAATGTGGTTACCAAAAAACCTTATGTTGGAACTGGTGGAGAATTGTCTTTCACTTCTGGAACTTACGGATTAAATCAAATTGTTGGCGATTTTAATACAGCGTTGAGCAAAGATGATAACTTATATTTTAGATTAAATACAGCTTACACAACAGAAAAAAGTTTTCAAGATGCTGGCTTTAGACAGTCATTTTTTGTAGCACCATCGTTATCCTATAAAGTAAACAACAGACTTTCTTTTTCTTTTTACGGAGAAATTACCCAAGCTGAACAAACCAACCCAACTTTTTTATTTCTAAATAGAAGTGCACCAACTGCCGCATCAAATCTTGACGAACTTAACTACAATAACAAGTTGTCGTTTACGAGTAACGATTTAACATTGCAAAATCCAACACAGAATTATAGAATTGAAATGGATTACAAATTGTCAGACGCTTGGCAATCGCAAAGCTTACTTTCAAAAAGTTCTACATCAACAAAAGGATACTATTCTTACTTATTTGATTATGGTCTTTTAGAAGGTAATACGTATTCTCGTTTTATCAATAAACAGAATGCAAATACGCAAACAACAGATATTCAGCAAAATTTTATTGGAGATTTCAAAATTGCTTCATTACGAAATAGAATGGTAGTAGGCATCGATTATTTCAATGAAACACAAACAAACAACAGTACAGGATATGCATTTTACGGAAATGTAACGCCAAATGGTGGCTCAAATGGAGATAACCCATTTACTGAAGATGTTGAGGATGATTTATATCCACTTTCAACGTCTGGAGTTGATGCTGTTTTAGCATCACAAGGTGTAAGTAACGTAAAGTCGAAATATCACATTTACAGTGTATATGCATCTGATGTTATAAACTTCACAGATAACCTTTCTGCAATGATAGGTCTAAGATTAGACCATTTTGATAATGAAGGAGATGTAGCAAACCTTAATGATGATTATGACCAAACTACATTATCACCAAAATTCGGAATTGTTTATCAACCTATAAAAAACAAACTTTCTGTGTTTGGAAACTATCAAAATGGATTTACCAATGTAGCTCCTCAATTGGTTGGTAATCCTGATGAGGGTCCACAAACGTTGCAAACTTTTGATCCAGAGCAAGCTAACCAATTGGAATTTGGTGTTAAGACAAATCTTTTTCACAATCGATTAAATGCTACGATAAGTTATTATGACATCAAGGTAAAAGATCGAGTGATTACTGACCCATCATCGCTTTTCAACAAAATACAAGGTGGTGAAGTGGTAAGCAAAGGTTTTGAAATTGAAATTAATGCCAACCCAATTAAAGGTTTAAATATTAGAGCTGGTTATAGTAACAATGATAGCGAAACTACGGAATCTGATGATACTGAAATTTTAAACAGAAGACCGCTTGAAGCTGGACCAGAAACACTTTACAATTTCTGGGCAAATTATGAATTTCAAGATGGAACTTTAGACGGTTTTGGAATTGGATTAGGGTTTAATGGCGCAAGTGAACGATTTGCGATAAACTATGAATCTACTGGCGAATTTATTCTTCCAAGTTATACTATTGCAAACGCTTCTGTTTTTTACCAAGCAGATAAATACAGAATAGGTTTAAAGCTCAATAATGCTTTTAACAAAGAATATTACAAAGGTTGGTCTACCATAAGTCCGCAAACGCCAAGAGCATTATTGGCAAATATTTCATATCAATTTTAATTAGTCAAGTGAGAAAGAGCGAGTTCATAAATAGGACTTGCTCTTTTTAAATTTTTATAGATGAGCTTTAAAAGATTCATATTTCAGTTACACAAATACTTAGGTTTAACAACAGGCTTGGTTGTTTTTATAGTTTCTATAACTGGTTGTTGTTGGGCGTTTAGAGATGAGATTGAAAGTCTGTATGATGATTATAAAAAAGTTACACCACAAGATCAAACCTTTTTAACACCAACAAAAGCAAAGGAATTAGCTAAAGAGGTCTTTCCTAACAACACCGTTCACGGAACACTATTTAAAAAAGAAGACGATGCAATTGAAGTGATTTTTTACGATGCCAAACCCGAATTTTATCAGAGTGTTTTTTTAAATCCGTATTCAGGCGAAGTGATTCAAGTAGATAATCACTTGACAGGGTTTTTTGCATTTATTCTAAAAGGCCATATGCGACTTTGGTTACCTAAAACTATTGGCGAACAAGTTGTTGGAGCTTCAATTCTAATTTTCATAATAATTATTATTTCAGGATTTATTTTATGGTTGCCTAAAAAGCGTAAAAACCTAAAGCAACGTCTAAAATTTGATTGGAAAAACACCACACGTTGGAAACGTAAAAACTTTGATTTACATACTGTTGTTGGTTTTTATGTGTGCTCACTCGCATTAATTTTGGCTTTTACAGGCTCAATGATGTCATACAATTGGTTGAAATATGTAGTTTACAAATCAACTGGTGGAGAAAAAGTGGCTGCTTTTATAATTCCTGAAAACGAAAGTGAATCGGGAGAAAGAGATACTAAAATCCCTATGGATTATTTAATTGAAAAATTGTCTAAAGAAAACGCAAATGCTGAAAGTTTTGAACTGCACTATCCAAAATCTGCAGAAGAAAGTATTTACGTTGAAGTGTCAAACAGCAAAGGATTGTATTACGATTCCGACTTTAGGTTTTTTGACCAAAATACACTAGAGGAAATCGAAACACCAAGCATTTACGGAAAATACGAAAATGCTAAAGTAGCCGACAAAATCCAACGAATGAATTACGACATACACATTGGTGCCATTGGCGGTATTGCAGGAAAAATAATCGCGTTTTTAGTTAGTTTGCTAACTGCAAGTTTACCAGTAACCGGAGTTTTATTGTGGTACGGTCGAAATTATAAGAAGAAAAAGATAGTTAAAAGCATTAAAGTTTAAAGCATTAATTACCAAAACAGACTTTTACTCCAAAGCTACTTTTAATTAAGATTGAATATCCCTTTCCCGCTAAAATTCAAACGTGTTTAAAGAATAATATTGGAAGAAGGATTCTGTATAAAATTATTAAGAAAACCTTCTAAAAATTACAGTTCTCAATCTCAGTAACACGTAACGTATTCACCATGCCTTTTTCTTTTATTGGCATTGCCGCTAAACTTACCAGCATATCACCAACATCCAAATAGCCTTTTTTACACGCAATGGTGTTAACATCTTCAATGGTTTCGTCTGTGCTCACAAATTTGTCGTAAAAGAACGCTTTAACTCCCCAAAGCAAATTGAGCTGTGTTAAGATACGTTTATTAGAAGTAAATACTAAAATATGAGCTTTTGGTCTCCATGCTGAAATTTGAAACGCAGTATAACCACTATTAGTTAAAGTTGAAATGGCTTTAGCGTTAATTTCATTGGCCATATTGGCTGCGTGAAAACATATAGATTTTGTAATATATCGTTTGGTACGTATATGTGGTGGAGATTGTGGTACCTCAATAAGCGGTGAATCTTCAACACTACGAATTATATTTGCCATTTGGCGTATAACTTGCACAGGATATTGCCCAACAGAAGTTTCTCCAGACAACATAACCGCATCAGCGCCATCCATAACAGAGTTGGCCACATCATTAACCTCAGCTCTCGTTGGTGTGAGGCTAGATATCATGGTTTCCATCATTTGTGTAGCAATGATAACCGGAATTCTGGCACGCTTGGCTCTTAATACCAATTTCTTTTGAATCAGCGGTACTTCTTCCGCAGGAATTTCTACACCCAAATCACCTCGCGCTACCATTAAACCGTCGCAATAAGCAACAATCTTATCAATATTTTCTACAGCTTCTGGTTTTTCAATTTTAGCAATAATGGGAATTTTATGTTCACTGTGTTTATTAATCAAAGCTTCTAATTCCATTAAATCTTCAGCATGACGTACAAAAGAAAGTGCAATCCAATCCACTTCTTGCTTAATTGCAAAAATGGCATCTTCAATATCCTTTTCTGTTAAAGCTGGTTGTGAAATATTGGTGTTTGGTAGGTTTACCCCTTTTTTAGATTTTAAAGGACCTCCTTGAATGACTTCAGCCTTTACTTCAGATTTTCCATCTGTTGATACAACTTCAAAAATTAATTTTCCGTCATCAAGCAGAATTCTCTCTCCAGGTTTTGCGTCTTGAGGGAAATTATCATAGGTCATGTACACACGTTCTTTTGTGCCTTCAAAACGTTTTCCAGTAGCAAAAATGATTTCGTCCCCTTCGTTTACTATAACTTCACCTTTCATTGTGCCAACACGTAATTTAGGACCTTGTAAATCCCCTAATATAGTAGCATTGTACCCAAACTCTTCATTGAGTTCGCGAATCATTTTAATGCGTTCTTTTACATCTTTATAATCTGCATGGCTAAAGTTTATTCTAAATACATTTGCTCCTTCATCGAGCATTGCTTTTAAAACTTCTTTGGTACTTGTTGCTGGGCCTAAAGTGGCTACTATTTTTGTTTTTTTATTTGGCATCAATTCAAAAAATTAAATGGTCTTTTGATTTTATTTTTAACGGATTTACCGCGTAACTTGTAATAATTTGTGGTATAGCTTGTAATTTATTCATTATAAGCTTTTCGTTGACATTTTGAATTTCGTCTGAAATTTTAATAAAATAATCAACTTTTTTAAATTGGGAAATTAAATGATAGGTCTTTAAGACTTTTTCATTGACCTGAAACAAAGTGCCGCTACTGTACAAACTTTCTTCCTCTTTTTTACAGACGTTAGAAACTAAATTCCAAGTTACATATTGGTCATCGTTATTCCACTCAAAAATACTGTATGATGATTTTAGATATTGAAAGTCTAAATCATCTTCTTTGCGCGTTAACTTTAGGTTTAAATTTTTATTGAGCAAATAGGCTAAACGATAATCTTCTAACCTGCAATGAATAGCAATGAGCTTATAGGCATCGTCATAAAAATCATCTACCTGAAGTTTGTGTAAAGCCATACAGTTATAACTTTGAAATGTAAATATAGTATAATATTAGTGTTAAAGGATTAAGTTTTGGTTAATCTTAAGCCACAAAAATTACGAAAACGTTATAGTTTATAAGTATTTTGGTAAAGTGCTTAGATGAGCTTAGTAATTTGTTTTTGAAATGCAAAAAAAGCGCGTTTAGAAGCCTTTTCTTCGGCTTTCTTTTTTGAAGTTGCTCTGGCTTTTGAAACTACTTTATTGTTAATGCTCAATTTTACTGAGAAGTGTTTTAACTCGTCGTTGCCTGTGTCCTCATATACATCATAATTAAAGGTATTTTTTTCTTTTTGGCACCATTCTATGAGTAAACTCTTGTAACTTATTACCTTGCCTTCTAAGGTTTCAATATCTACGTAAGGATCAATAACCCGATTATAAATAAACTTTTCGCAAAATTTATAACCTTTATCTAAATAAATGGCTCCAACCAAAGCTTCAAACAAGTTACCGTGAATATTATTGCCAAAGTTAGATTTTGGTATTCTACTCTGTACCAAATCAATAAGACCTAAATCTCTTCCCAGTTCATTTAAATGCTCCCGACTTACTATTTTAGATCGCATTTTAGTTAAGTATCCTTCGTCACCGTGTGGTACTTCTTCATATAAATGAAAAGCTATAACAGAACTCAGCATGGCATCACCTACAAACTCAAGACGTTCGTAATTAATTGGGTTCCCCTTTTTGTCCCTAATATTCATAGAACGATGGGTAAATGCCTTTACATAGAGCGCTTCTGATTTGGGCTTGAACTCAAGGATTTTTTCAAGTTGTAAAAAAAAATTCCCGTCTTTTTCAGAACGGGAATTTTTGAATATGTTACGAATGAAGCTCATTCGGGATTTAATCTAATTTTTTAAATAATACACAGGCGTTGTGTCCGCCAAATCCAAAGGTATTACTCATTGCTACTTTAATATCGCGTTTCTGAGCTTTATTGAGTGTTAAATTTAATTCTGGGTCTATGTTCTCATCAACCGTTTCATGGTTGATTGTTGGCGGCACAATACCATGCTCCATGGCCAATATAGAAGCAATTGCCTCTATAGCACCAGCAGCACCTAGTAAGTGACCTGTCATAGATTTTGTAGAATTAATATTTATGTTCTTAGCGTGTTCACCAAATACTTCAGATATAGCTTTTAGTTCGGCAACATCACCTAATGGTGTGGATGTTCCGTGTGTATTAATATGGTCTACATCTTCAGGATTTAAGCCTGCATTTTCTAAACAGTTTTTCATTACTGCAACTACACCAATACCATCAGGATGTGGAGCTGTCATATGGTAAGCGTCAGAAGATAATCCTCCGCCCACAACTTCAGCATAGATTTTAGCGCCTCTTGCTTTTGCGTGTTCGTACTCTTCTAAAACAATAGAACCTGCTCCTTCACCTAATACAAAACCGTCTCGGTTTGCATCAAAAGGTCTTGAAGCCGTTTCTGGACTATCATTTCTGGTACTCATTGCATGCATAGCATTAAAACCTCCCATCCCAGCAATAGTAACTGCTGCTTCACTTCCACCAGTAATTACAACATCACAATGGCCTAAACGAATTGTGTTTAAAGCATCAATCATTGAATTAGCAGAAGATGCACAGGCAGAAACCGTTGTGTAATTAGGACCCATAAAACCATATTTTATAGATATGTTTCCAGGTGCTATATCAGCAATCATTTTAGGAATAAAAAATGGGTTAAAACGTGGAGTTCCATCACCAGCGGCAAAATTCAGCACTTCTTCTTGAAATGTTTCCAAGCCACCAATACCAGCTCCCCAAATAACTCCAACCCTAAGTTTATTAATTGCATCTAGATTAAGTTTTGAATCTGCAATAGCTTCATCAGATGCTACCATTGCATATTGCGAAAACTTATCCATTTTACGCGCTAACTTTCTGTCAATAAAGTCAGTAACCTCAAAGTTTTTTACTTCACAAGCGAATTGTGTTTTGAACTTTTCAGCATCAAAATGTGTCACAGGTGCAGCACCACTTTTACCATTGACCAATGCCTCCCAATATTCATCTTTGGTATTGCCAATGGGTGTAAGTGCACCTAAACCGGTAACTACGACTCGCTTTAATTCCATAAAATCTTACTTATTTAGCTTCTTCTATATAAGAGATAGCTTGACCAACTGTTGCAATATTCTCAGCTTGATCGTCTGGGATCTGAATATCGAATTCTTTTTCAAATTCCATTATTAATTCTACAGTATCCAATGAATCCGCTCCTAAATCGTTAGTGAAGCTAGCTTCCGTTACAACTTCGTTTTCATCAACACCTAATTTATCTACGATAATCGCTTTTACTCGTGATGCAATGTCTGACATAATCTTTTAATTTTAAGTTTTAATTAGATGGCAAAAATAAAAAACTTTATCTTATAATTCATCTTTACCAATAAAATGTGCTTTTAATTTAGTAAAAATAAAGATAAGTATTTCGGTTTTGCCCTAATTGTTAATTATTATTCTTTTTTTTGTTTGAATAATTTGAACATTGATAGCAGTATAATGAAACGAATTGTAATTTTTGCGTCCGGAAGTGGGAGTAATGCTGAAAATTTAATTAAGTTTTTTCACAACAGCGATAATGCGTCTGTTATTCAGGTATTGACTAACAATCCTCATGCCAAAGTTTTGGATCGTTGCAAAAAATTGAATGTCAGCGCATTGTCATTTAATAGAGTGGCGTTTTCAAAATCTGAAGATGTGTTGAATATCTTAAAAGCCTCAAAACCAGATCTTATTGTATTAGCTGGTTTTCTATGGAAATTTCCTGAATTTATTTTGAAAGAATTCGAAAATAAGGTCATTAATATACATCCTGCTTTACTACCTAAATATGGAGGAAAAGGGATGTACGGCAAATTTGTACACGAAGCAGTTGTAGTAAATAAAGAAACCCAAACTGGCATCACAATTCATTATGTGAATGAAAATTATGATGAAGGTGCTGTTGTTTTTCAAGCAAAATGTGACGTTTCACCCACAGATACGGCTGAAGATGTGGCCAAAAAAATTCATGTGTTGGAGATGGAACATTTTCCTAATGTGGTGGATCAAATTTTGAAATCACAAAAAGAATCAATGTAAGTCGTATCAATTCATGCCCAAAAAAAATAAAAAATATTACACCGTTTGGAAAGGTCACAAAAAAGGAGTCTTTGAGTCTTGGAACGACTGCAAGGCCCAAATAAAAGATTTTCAGGGAGCACAGTACAAATCATTTACAACGCTCGAAGCCGCAAAAAAAGCACTAAAAGGCAACTATTCCACTTATATAGGTAAAAATAAATCTTTCATAAGTCAACTTTCTAATGCAGAACTGAAAAAAATTGGGCAGCCCAATTACAACTCCATAAGTGTAGATGCGGCTTCAAGTGGCAATCCAGGTAAAATGGAATATAGAGGAGTTGATACCAAAACAAAAAAACAACTCTTTAAACAAGGCCCTTTTGAACAAGGCACGAATAATATTGGTGAATTTTTGGCTTTAGTACACGGCTTAGCGTTTTTGAAACAACACAAAAGTAATCGCATTATGTACACTGACTCAAAAACGGCAATGAGTTGGGTGCGTAAAAAAACATGTAACTCTAAGCTACAGCGAAATGCCAAAAACAAACCTGTTTATGATTTGGTGGACAGAGCTGTGCAATGGTTAAAAACAAACGACTATTCTACAACCATCGTAAAATGGGAAACTAAGGCTTGGGGAGAAATTCCTGCGGATTTTGGTAGAAAATAATATGGTTTTTTAAGGAATATATTTTACGTAAATTTGCACTTTAATTCAAACGTGATTATGGGTAAATTAGTGATTGTTGGTACTGTGGCTTTTGATGCTATTGAAACGCCTTTTGGCAAAACTGACAAAATCCTTGGTGGTGCTGGCACTTTTATTGGTTTGGCAGCCTCTAATTTTAATGTAGATTCTGCAGTGGTTTCTATAGTTGGTGGTGATTTTCCCAAAAAATATTTAGACCTAATGTCTAACAGAAACATAGATGTATCTGGCATTGAAATTGTAAAAGATGGCAAAACCTTCTTTTGGAGTGGTAAGTACCATAACGATATGAATTCTCGCGATACCTTGGTCACAGAACTAAATGTTTTAGAACACTTTAACCCTGTTGTTCCTGAAGATTACAAAGATGCCGAAGTAGTTATGCTCGGTAACTTACATCCTTTAACACAAATGAGTGTACTTAACCAAATGACCAAAAAACCTAAATTGGTTATCTTGGACACCATGAATTTTTGGATGGATTGTGCCTTAGAAGATTTGCGCAATACCATAAAGCATGTTGATGTGATTACGATAAATGATGAAGAAGCTAGGCAATTAACTGACGAATATTCATTAGTGGTCGCTGCACGTAAAATTCATGAAATGGGACCAAAATATGTGGTCATTAAAAAAGGAGAACATGGAGCATTGTTATTTCATAAAGATGATGTGTTCTTTGCGCCAGCTTTACCCTTAGAAGAAGTTTTTGACCCAACAGGTGCTGGTGATACTTTTGCTGGTGGTTTTGCAGGTTATTTAGCAAAAACTGAAGATTATTCTTTTGAAAATATGAAAACCGCAGTTATTTATGGATCAACATTAGCCTCTTTCTGTGTCGAAAAATTTGGCACGGAACGAATGCAAAATTTAAAAGACGAACATATTTATAAACGTTTAGACCAATTTAAGAGTCTAACCCAATTTGATATAGAATTAACATAAAAAAACGTGCTCTAAATTGGGCACGTTTTTTGTTTCTGAAAAAAAGATTAAAACAAACGCACAACACAACAAATGAGTGATGCATTAAAACATGAGTGTGGTATTGCACTTATTAGACTTTTAAAACCATTAGACTACTACAAGAAAAAATATGGTAGTGCCTTCTATGGTGTTAATAAAATGTACTTAATGATGGAAAAACAGCATAACCGTGGCCAAGATGGTGCCGGTTTTGCTAGCATTAAGTTAGACACACAGCCTGGAGAGCGTTATATCAGTAGAGTGCGTTCTATTGCCCAACAACCTATTCAAGATATTTTTGCACAGATTAATGAACGCATTAATGAAGAGTTAACAAACCATCCTGAATATCAAAACGATGTGGCGCTTCAGAAAAAAAACATCCCATATATTGGTGAATTGTTTTTAGGGCATGTTCGCTATGGAACTTTTGGCAAAAACAGTGTGGAAAGTGTTCATCCGTTTTTGAGACAAAACAATTGGATGCACAGAAATCTCATTGTTGCAGGTAACTTTAACATGACCAATGTTAATATGCTGTTTGATAATTTGGTAGAACTTGGCCAGCATCCAAAAGAAAAAGCTGATACCATTACTGTAATGGAAAAAATTGGACATTTTTTAGATGACGCTGTTGCAAAAATTTACAAAAAACTAAAAAAGGAAGGCTATAATAAAAACGAATGTTCACCTCTAATAGCAGAGCGTTTAAACGTTGCTAAAATACTTAGGAAAGCCGCCAAGAATTGGGACGGAGGTTACGCAATGGCTGGTTTATTGGGTCACGGTGATTCTTTTGTTTTGCGAGATCCTGCAGGCATAAGACCCACTTATTATTACAAAGATGACGAAATCGTTGTTGTGGCTTCAGAACGACCTGTAATACAAACAGTCTTTAATGTACCTTTTGAAGCTGTACAAGAATTAGATCCTGGACATGCCATCATTACAAAAAAATCTGGTTCTGTTGAGATAAAACAAATATTAGAACCTTTAGAACGAAAAGCTTGTTCTTTTGAACGCATCTACTTTTCTCGTGGCAGCGATGCGGAAATATATAAAGAACGAAAAGAGCTCGGAAGGTTATTAATGCCAAAAGTACTAGAGGCAATCGATAATGATACAGAAAATACGGTGTTTTCATTTATACCAAATACTGCAGAAACCTCTTTCTTTGGCATGATTGATACAGTTGAAGAGCATCTAAATGAACGGAAAACCCAGTCCATTTTAGATGGAAACGGAAAATTATCTGCTGAACGTGTTACAGAGATTTTATCTGAACGTCCTCGTATTGAAAAAATAGCCATCAAAGATGTAAAACTAAGAACTTTTATTACAGAAGATAGTAGTAGAGATGACCTAGTAGCTCACGTTTACGATGTTACTTATGGAGTAATTAAGCCATCGGACAATCTCGTGATTATTGATGATAGTATTGTAAGGGGAACCACCCTGAAAAAAAGCATCATTAAAATGATGGATAGACTTCAACCTAAAAAAATTGTAGTTGTTTCTTCGGCACCACAAATTCGTTATCCTGATTGTTATGGTATTGATATGGCAAACCTAGAAAGCCTGGTGGCGTTTAGAGCCGCATTAGAACTATTAAAAGATAGTAACCAGTACCATATTGTGGAAGAGGTCTATAAAAAATGTTTATCGCAAGTAGATCTAAAGGATAAGAAAGTAGTTAACTATGTGAAGGAAATCTATAATAATTTTACAAACGAGCAGATTTCTGATAAAATAGCTGAATTATTGAGTGATGAATCCGTTAATGCTGAAGTTAAAATAATATTTCAACCCGTAGAAAACTTGCATAAAGCCTGCCCTAAAAATTTAGGCGACTGGTATTTTACAGGAAACTATCCTACTGTTGGTGGAAACAGAGTTGTGAATAGAGCCTTTATAAATTTCTTTGAAGGAAACAAAGAACGAGCCTATTAAAAAACCTTTAGTCTAGAAAAACGATCGTTTTATCGGATAAAAATGTATTTCGTCGACATTATACTTCTGTTTCAACAAATTACCCATACTTTGGTAATACCATAACATAAGTAGGTTAAGTTCATGGTAGATTTGGGGCAAAAAAAGGTAAACAATGTTTACCTTTTTTTATGCCATTAAGTTAAAATTTCAATTACAATAAATCATAGTGTTTTTACTGGTTTTCTTCCTTTATAGAAGTCTAAAAGTCCACGCTTTCCACGCTTAGACTAATATATATGTCGTTTATCCAAAAAATGCATTGGTTAAATTAATGTAAACCTATATTTGGCGTACCATAACATAAGTAGGTTAAGTTTATGGTAGATTTGGGGCAAAAAAGGTGAACGTCTGTTCACCTTTTTTCATTTTGTATTTTTGAGGAAGTCAAAATTCAATTAATTTTCACAAAAAAATCCAAGTCTTTCAACCTGGATTTCTTTATTAAACTATTTTGTATTATTTATTTGGCCTCTGCATAACGTCTTTCAACTTCGTTCCAATTGATAACATTAAAAAATGCATCAATGTAATCTGGCCTTCTGTTTTGGTAATTTAAGTAATATGCGTGCTCCCAAACATCTAAACCTAAAATTGGATGTCCTCCACAACCAACACCTGGCATTAACGGATTATCTTGGTTTGGAGTTGAGCAAATTTCAACTTTTCCACCTTTGTGCACACATAGCCATGCCCAACCAGAGCCGAATTGACCACCTGCTGCCTTAGAAAATTCATCTTTAAAAGCATCAAAAGAACCATACTTTGACTCAATAGCATCTTTTAATTCTCCAGACAAGCGTCCTTTATCTTCAGGATTCATAACTTCCCAGAATAATGAATGGTTGTAAAATCCACCTCCATTATTTCTTACGGCAGTATTATCCATATCTAAATTGTTGAGGATATTCTCAATTGTCTTCCCTTCTAAATCAGTACCTTCAATAGCATTGTTTAATTTTGTGGTATAACCTTTATGATGTTTGGTATGGTGTATTTCCATTGTACGTGCATCAATATGCGGTTCTAGTGCATCGTAACTGTATTTTAATTTCGGTAATTCAAAAGCCATAATATTTTGTGTTTTAAATTGTTAATAAATCGATTACAACAAATTTACGCTTTTGAAAGTAAGATTTTCTAAATAAATTATTAAGATTCCCTATTTTGGTATAAAATTATTCTTTTGCAAAATTCAGCTTTTAAAATTTACAATGCATCTGCAGGAAGCGGAAAGACATTTACACTTGCTAAATCGTACTTGAAAATTCTTGTTCAGTCAAAAAACTATAATCAATTCAAATCCATTTTAGCGATCACATTTACCAATAAGGCAGTTGGTGAAATGAAAGAACGCATTATTGATATGTTAAAGGCATTTTCCTCCAAAGAAAGCCTCGCCTCTCCTAACCCAATGTTTGTGGCTATTTGCGAAGAGTTAGAAATAGAACCAGAATATCTTCAAAATAAATCTAAAAATATATTGAAGCACATTTTGCATAATTATGGTGCTTTTGATATTTCTACAATAGACGGTTTTACCCATCGTGTTATTAGAACATTTGCATACGACCTTAAACTCCCTTTAAATTTTGAAGTTGAATTAGACCAAGAACGCCTTTTAACCGAAGCTGTTGATAGCTTAATAGCCAAAGCAGGTGAAGAAAAAGAATTGACCAAGGTTTTAGTTGATTTTGCAATAGAAAAAGCAGATGATGATAAAAGTTGGGATATAAGTTACGACTTTAATAAAATTGCCAAATTGTTGGTGAATGAAAACGATCTCGGCAGTTTAAAAAAACTAAAAGACAAATCACTTCAAGATTTTAAGACTCTGAAAATACAGTTACGAAAACAAATTTCTAAGCTTGAAGAAGATATAATTAATGCTTCAAAAGCTTCACTTACTTTAATTGAAGAGTCTGGTTTACAGTTTGATGATTTTAATAGAAAATCGTTGCCCAACCATTTTAACAATCTAAGCTTAGGGAAATTCAATATTGCTTTTGATAGTAACTGGCAAACTGATTTAATAGAAGGCAATACACTTTGCCCTAAACGAGTTAGTGACGACATTGCTTCAACTATAGAAAGTATTCAATCTAATTTAGCCGAAGCTTTTACAATAACTAAAACTTTGGTTTATGAGCTAAAATTAAAAAAAGCATTTTATAAAAATATTACTCCACTTTCTGTATTGAATGCTATTCAGGTTCAATTAAATGAACTGAAAGAAGACCAGAATAAAATGCTTATTTCAGAATTTAATAGCATTATCAGTAAAGAGATAAAAAACCAGCCCACTCCTTTTATTTATGAGCGTCTAGGTGAAAAATTTAGGCATTACTTTATTGACGAGTTTCAAGATACTTCAAAAATGCAATGGGAAAATTTAGTGCCATTATTAGACAATGCTCTGTCTGCTGCAAACGGCTCAGCAATGTTGGTTGGTGATGCCAAGCAAGCTATTTACAGATGGCGTGGTGGTGAAGCTGAACAATTCATAAACTTGAATAACAAGAGTTACAATCCTTTTCAGATTGAAGCTGAAGTTCTTTCATTGGAAACAAATTACAGAAGTTCTAAAGCAATAATAGACTTTAATAATTCATTTTTTGAGTTTTTAGGAGCCAATTATTTTGAAAATCAGGATTATGGTAAATTGTTTACAAATGCAGGTCAGGAGATTTCAAACGACTCCATGGGCTATGTAAATCTTAATTTTTTAGATATTGAAAAAGAAGACGATTCTAGCGAGCTATATGCCGCCAAAACCCTAGAGACAGTAAATCACTGTTTAGAAAACGGCTATCAGCTAAAGGATATTTGCGTATTGGTGAGAAAGCGAAAAGAAGGTGTTACCATTGCAAAATATCTCAGTGAAAACGAAATTAATATTACCTCCTCAGAAACCTTACTTCTAAAAAATTCTGACAAGGTGTTGTTTATTTCTGCCTTTTTGAAACTACTGTTGCAACAAAATAATGAAACTTTAAAAGTAGATGTACTATCTTTCATTGCCAAAAAAAATAAAGTTAAAGATATCCATGCATTTTATACTACACATTTAAAGAAGGACCTTGATGCAACTTTAAAAAGTTTGCAATCGCTAAATATTTTTGTTGATAAAAGTAGGTTGCTTCAAATGCCTCTTTATGAACTTGTGGAGGAATTGGTTAGGGTTTTTCAACTGAATGAAAATTCAGATGCATACCTACAGTTTTTTATGGATGTTGTGCTTGAATTTACCCAAAAACAAAATTCAGATATAGCAGCTTTCATTACATACTTTGAAAAAAAACAAGACAATTTAAGCGTAGTATCACCAGATAACCTTGATGCTGTTCAAATAATGACGATTCACAAATCTAAAGGCCTGGAATTCCCTATAGTCATTTTTCCTTTTGCAGAATTAAATATTTATAACGAATTGGAGCCTAAAATTTGGTTTCCCACACATAAAGAGGAATATGCAGGTTTTGAAACGCTCTTACTAAACTACAGTAAAGAAGTTGAGTACTTTGGACCTATCGGAAAGCATATTTACGATATCCACCAATCGCAATTAGAATTAGACAACATCAATCTTCTTTATGTAGTATTGACTAGAGCTGTAAATCAGCTCTATATTATTTCAAAAAAAGATATCGATTCCAAAGGTATAGCTAAAGATAATACATATGCAGGTATGTTCATTTCTTATTTACAGCATTTTGGCAAATGGTCCGATGCAAAATCAATTTACAGTTTCGGTGAATTAACAGCTAATAATAACATCTTTATTGATGAAGATGAAGCCATCCCTCTAAAGTTCATTTCTACTGCAAAAGAAACCCATAACTTAAAAATTATAACAAAATCAGGTCTATTATGGAACACAAAGCAAGAACAAGCCATTGAACGAGGGAATTTGGTGCATTTAATATTGTCAAAAATAAACACAATTCTAGATATAGATTTTGCATTGGATGAATTATTAACGTCAGGTGAAATCACGACTCAAAATATTGAGGAATTAAAAAGAATAGTGCTTCAGGTTATTGAGCATCCTAAGCTTAATCAATATTTCGATGATAATTATAAAATTTATAATGAGCGTGATATCATCACTAATGAAGGTGAACTTATTCGGCCAGATCGCTTAAATATTAATACTAAAAAAGAAGTTGTTATCATTGATTACAAAACTGGTGAAGCCAAAGAATTTCATGCACAACAGCTCAACCATTACGAAGAGGTTTTGAGTAGCATGAATTTTGTAACAATAGAAAAACTTTTGGTTTATATAAATGAAAAGGTTGATGTTATTGGAGTCTAAAATATAGATGTTATCTTTGTTCAACATCAAAAATAAAATCATGTACGGAGACATAAAAACATATTTACAACAAGAAATAGAATCTATAAAAGATGCTGGTCTTTTCAAAGAAGAACGCATTATCACTTCTCCACAAGGAGCGGAAATCACATTAAACACAGGACAAAAAGTTCTTAATTTTTGTGCTAACAATTATCTAGGTTTGTCCTCTCACCCAGACGTAATACAAGCAGCTAAGGATACATTAGACTCTCACGGTTTTGGTATGTCCTCTGTTCGTTTTATTTGTGGAACTCAAGATATCCATAAGGAATTAGAAGAAAAAATCGCCGATTTCTACGGAACAGAAGACACCATTTTATATGCTGCAGCTTTTGATGCCAATGGAGGTGTTTTTGAACCTCTTTTAACGAAAGAAGATGCTATTATTTCAGATTCCTTAAACCATGCTTCAATAATTGATGGTGTGCGTTTATGCAAAGCTGCTAGATACAGATATCAAAATAGCGATATGGCTGATCTTGAAAAACAGCTGATTTCTGCGAATGAAAATGGAGCACGTTTTAAAATTATTGTTACAGATGGAGTTTTTTCTATGGACGGTATTGTAGCTCCTTTAGATAAAATCTGTGATTTAGCTGAAAAATATGATGCTTTGGTAATGATAGATGAATGTCACGCCACTGGGTTTATTGGAGAAACTGGAATTGGCACTCTTGAGGAAAAAGGTGTACTAGGAAGAATTGATATAATTACAGGTACATTAGGAAAAGCTATGGGTGGAGCAATGGGTGGTTACACAACTGCCAAAAAGGAGATTATTGAATTGCTTAGACAACGCTCAAGACCTTACTTGTTTTCAAACTCTTTGGCACCTGCTATTGTTGGTGCATCAATCAAAGTTTTTGATATGTTAAAAAATGATACTTCTTTAAAGGAAAAAGTAGATTGGAACACGAAATATTTTAAGAAAGGAATGAAAGAAGCGGGATTTGATATCATCGATGGCGATTCGGCCATTGTCCCAGTTATGTTGTATGATGCCAAACTATCGCAAACTATGGCTAATATGCTTTTAGAAGAAGGAGTATATGTAATTGGGTTTTTCTTTCCTGTAGTACCCAAAGAAAAAGCAAGAATAAGAGTACAACTTTCAGCAGCCCACACAAAAGATCAACTGGACAAAGCAATTACAGCATTTATAAAAGTCGGAAAAACCTTAGAAGTAATATAAATTGGCTTCAAACATTCTATTTTAGGGCGATGTAACAATATTTTTATATATTTGTCTTTGTTAGTATTATTTAACAACTTACTTTTACCAACAATTAACACTTAAAAATTAAAATTAATTAGAGTATGAAAAATCTTAGCAGATTATTATTTGTAACAGTGCTTTTGATGAGTTTCAGCACTTCAAATGCGCAAGATAAAAACAACCCATGGGCTATTGGAATAGGCGCAAATGCCGTAGACTTTTACCCTGTAGGTGAAGATATTCCTCAAGGTGAATATTTTGATGAATATTTCAATGCAACTGATCATTGGAACATCTTACCTTCAATATCGAGAGTTTCAGTCTCTAGATATTTAAGTGATGGTTTTACATTTTCAGCTATTGGTACCATTAACAGAATTGACAAATTTGGTTCTAACGTAGACCTGACCACAGGTAATGAAACTACTAATAACGTAGATGACCTTACTTACTATGGTGTTGACGGTGCTATAACATATAGTTTTAGAGATTTAATCAATGGAAACGGAGGATGGTTTGATCCATACCTTGGCGTTGGTGGTGGTTATTCTTGGGTAGATGAAATCGGTGCTGGTACTGTAAATGGTACTTTAGGGTTTAAAATCTGGCTTAGTGAAAGCGTAGGAATTGAAGCTCAATCTGCTTATAAACATTCTTTTGAAGACTATTTGCCAAAACATTTCCAACATTCAGTAGGTGTTGTATTTAAATTTGGTGGTACTGATTCAGATGGTGACGGAATATACGATCAAGATGATGCCTGCCCTGAAGAAGCTGGTTTAGAAGCTTTCAACGGTTGCCCCGATTCTGACAATGATGGAATACAAGATTCTAAAGATGACTGTCCTAATACTGCTGGTTTAGCTGAATTTAACGGTTGTCCTGATAGTGATGGTGATGGTGTAATGGATAAAGATGATAACTGTCCTAATGTTGCTGGTCTTAAAAGTTTAATGGGATGTCCAGATGCTGACGGTGACGGAGTTGCTGATGCTGACGATAATTGTCCTAATGAAGCTGGTCCTGCTGCAAATAATGGTTGTCCTTGGCCAGATACTGATGGTGACGGTGTATTAGACAAAGACGATAAGTGTCCTAATGAAGCAGGAACTGTTGCTAACAACGGATGTCCTGAAGTTAAGCCAACTAAAGAGGTGATGAAGCAATTAAATGAGTATGCTAGAACAATTTTGTTTGATACTGGTAAAGCATCTATACAAAATGAATCTGAAGAAGTTTTATCAGCAATGACTGCTATCTTTAAAGAATACCCACAAGCTACTTTCTCTATTAATGGTCATACTGACAGTGTAGGTGCTAAATCTACTAACCAGTTGTTATCAGAAAGAAGAGCTAACGCTGTTAGAGATTACTTAATTGCTAATGGAATTGATTCTGCTAGATTAACTGCTAAAGGTTTTGGTGAAGAGAATCCTATCGATACTAACAAAACCAGAAACGGTAGAAAAAACAACAGACGTGTAGAAGTTAAATTAACTAACTAAAAACACTTCTAAAATATAAGTTTAAAAAACGCTCCGAAATTCGGAGCGTTTTTTATTTTTATAAAATGATAAGTTTTATAAAGACTGTACTTTTAGACCTCGACCAAAAAAACCAAAACCTAGAGGACGTTTATTTTATTCTTCCAAGTAAGCGTGCAGGTGTATTTCTAAAACATCAACTCTCTAGCTTATTAGAAAACCCAATCTTTTCGCCTCAAATCATCAGCATAGAGGAATTTGTTGAAAAATTATCAGGTTTAAAAACGCTTAGTAACACTGAGCTTTTATTCAGTCTATATAAAACATACGAAGCTTCATGCGATAAAACTGATCTAGAGCCTTTCGATTCATTTGTGAATTGGGCACAGATATTACTCCAGGATTTTAATGAAATTGATCGTTATTTAATACCACAGCAACAGATATTCGATTATTTACAAGCGGTAAAAGAAATTAATCATTGGTCATTAGAAGCAAACCAAACGGATTTAATAAAAAACCACTTAATATTTTGGAAGCAACTTAAAGGTTATTATAAAGAGTTTACTGAAACTCTGCTCAAATCAAAAGAAGGTTACCAAGGATTAGTTTATAGAGAGGCTGTAGATAATTTAGAAGCTTATATTGAAGTCAATAAAAATACACCTCATATCTTTTTAGGTTTTAACGCATTAAATACTGCAGAATCTGTCATAATCCAAGGTCTGTTACAAAATGATTTAGCTGATATTTATTGGGATATAGACAACACTTTTATTGAAGACAACCTCCACGATGCTGGCCTATTTACAAGACAACATAGAAATCTTTGGAGTTACTTCAAAAAGGAACCTTTTAAATGGGTAAAAAATCATTATACAGATGAAAAAAAAATCAATGTAATAGGAATCCCAAAACTCATAGGCCAAGCAAAATATGTTGGGCAGCTTTTAGAGCAGGTTAAAACCACCAACCAAAACCTTTCAAGCGTGGCTGTGGTTTTAGGTGAAGAGAATCTTTTACTTCCGGTTCTAAATTCAATCCCTAAAGAAATTACTGCGTTAAATGTAACTATGGGTTTGCCACTAAATCTTATTCCGCTAGCGGCATTCTTTGAAAACCTATTGGCAATCCATAAAAATTATTCTGGTAAATTTTACTATAAAGATGTGATCGATATTATATCGCATCCTTCAATATACCCTCTTTTTAACCTAGAGGCTGAGAATGCTTCAAACATTGTGTCTGACTATATTCAAAAAAATAATTTGGTATATATTGATACAGAAGAAATCAAAAAAGCGGCAGGTATAGACTCTCACATCGATATTTTAGATATCCTTTTCAGTTCTTGGGAAAACAATACTGAAATTGCACTACAAAGTTGTTCTACCCTAATATTTAAAATAAAAGAAGTCTTGGATAGGACTAAATCCAATAACAGTTTAGAGCTCGAATATCTTTACCGTTTCCACACGCTTTTCAACCAACTGACTGAATTAAATTCAAGATATAAATACTTGGATTCTATTGCAGCGCTCCATACTGTTTACCAAGAGCTTTTGAGTTCTGAAACGCTTGATTTTAAAGGTGAACCGTTAGAGGGTCTTCAAATTATGGGTATGTTAGAGTCTAGAGTATTAGACTTTGAAACCGTTATTATTACTTCAGTTAACGAAGGTATTTTACCTTCAGGTAAAACAAATAACTCATTTATTCCATTCGACATAAAAGTACAGAATGGATTACCAACATTTAAGGAAAAAGATGCTGTTTATACGTATCACTTTTATAGACTTCTGCAACGCGCAAAAAATGTTTACATTTTATACAACACCGAAGTAGATGCATTAAAGGGTGGAGAAAAAAGTCGTTTTATTACTCAACTTGAAGTTGAAGGCATTCATAATATAAAGCATACGGTTGTTGCTTCAAACGTGCCAGTAATTCATAAGGAACTAAAGCAAATAACAAAGACAAGCCTAGTAATCACAAAGCTTAAAGATTTGGCAAACAAAGGGTTTTCTCCATCATCTTTAAGTAACTATATTAGAAATCCTATTGACTTTTATTACGAAAAAATTTTGGGCATCAAAGAATTTGAGGACGTTGAGGAGAACATAGCTGCCACCACCTTGGGTTCTGTAATCCACAATACACTCGAAGATTTTTACAAACCTTTCGAAAATAAATTTTTAACTCTTGAAATTCTTAATTCTTTTAAAAGTAAAATCACAGCTACAGTCACCAAGCATTTTAAGGACCTTTATAACCAAGGAGATTTTACAAAAGGAAAGAATCTTATTATTTTTGAAATTGCTCAACGTTATATTTTAAATTTTATCAACCTAGAGATTGAAGATTTAAACTCTGGAAACACCATTAAAATATTGGCAATTGAAGCTGATGAAAGTATTGATATAAAAGTTGAAGGTTTAGATTTTCCTATTAAATTAAAAGGAAAAGTTGATAGAATTGATAGTTATAATGGAACAACACGAGTGATTGATTACAAATCTGGCAAGGTTGAACAAAATAAAGTTGAAATAGTCGATTGGAACGATCTAATCACTGATTATGACAAATACAGTAAATCCTTTCAGATTTTATGCTATGCTTATATGATGCATTGTAAAAATCTAATAGAATTACCAATAGAAGCTGGTATTATTTCCTTTAAAAACCTCAGCAATGGATTTTTAAAATTTGGCAAAAAAGAATCTGCTCGTGCTAGAACAAAAAACCAAGTAATTGACCAAGAAATACTTAATAGCTTTGAAATTGAACTGAAAAAGCTGATTACAGAAATATGCAACGCAGATATTAATTTTATAGAAAAAGAACTCGACTGATGCAGATTGAAAAAAACATAGTTTTAAAACGTAATAACAACAAACCCATAGTTATTGATACGTTTTATTCCGAAGAAAAAACAAATCAACCCATTGTTGTTTTTTGTCATGGCTACAAAGGATTTAAAGATTGGGGAGCTTGGAATTTAATGGCAGAACATATTTCAAAATCTGGATTTTGCTTTGTGAAATTCAACTTTTCACACAATGGAGGAACTGTTGAAAACCCAATTGATTTTCCAGATTTGGAAGCTTTTGGAAATAATAACTACACCAAAGAATTAGAGGATTTAGAAGATGTTTTAAACTGGGTACAAAATCATTTTAAAAATAATCAGTGTGTGGATACAGATAAAATTAATTTAATTGGCCACAGTCGCGGTGGAGGTATTGTATTGTTGAAATCGGCTGGAGATGCTAGGGTGAAGTCAGTGATAACATTAGCAAGTGTCAGCAATTTTGAAAAACGAAGTTCTACAACAGGTGATTTAAAAGCCTGGAAAGATAAAGGTGTGAAATATGTGCTAAACGGTAGAACAAAACAGAAAATGCCGCATTACATTCAATTTTATGAAGATTTTATAGCGAATAAAGAAAAGCTTCATATTGAGTCTGCGGTAAAAAAGTTGAAAGTTCCGCTTTTAATAATTCATGGTGATAGTGATACCTCAGTTAGTATTAATGAAGCAGAAAACATACATAAATGGAAACCAAATAGTGTTTTTAAAATTATTAAAAATGCAGACCATGTTTTTAATACAAAACATCCTTGGGAGCACAAGAATCTTTCTAAAGAACTTGATGAGGTGAGTAATAACATCATTGAATTTCTTGCTAAAAACTAATTATGCCACGCGGAGTTTACCTTTTTTACAGCATTCTTTAATTTTCTCGTACAGTAAGTCTTTTTTAACAGGTTTAGTCATGTAATCATTCATTCCCAACTCTAAAACACGCTGTCTGGTTTCATCCATTGCATCAGCTGTTACAGCTATAATTGGTATTTTGCCTATTGTTTTACCAAGTGTTCCACTTCTAATTAAGCTTGTAGCCTCATAACCATCCATAATTGGCATCTGTAAATCCATTAAAACTAAATCATAAACATCTTGTTTTAGCGTATCAATAGCTTCTTGTCCATTATTGACAACGGAGAAGGTAACATTGTTTAGGCTATTTAATAATTTTCGCATTACCATTTGGTTCATCTTGTTATCTTCAACAATGAGAACATGGATAGGTTGTTCAATAAAGTCACCACTATAATCAAGATCTGTAAAGTTTGGTTTGTTTATTTCTTTTAACTGAATCTCTATGAATACATCTGTACCGTTATCTATTTCACTTTCAATTTTTATAGTGCCCTCAAACAAATCTACAAGATGTTTTACAATGGTAAGTCCTAAACCAATGCCTCCAAATTGCCGTTTGTGATTTAATCGCATTTGATTAAAACTATCAAACACATTGAGTTTTCCATCTTCGTTCATTCCAATTCCTGTATCTGAAATGTGAAAGTTGAACACTGAAACCTTATTTGGCTTTCTTAAGCACTTCAATTCAAATTTAATGCTACCTTTATTGGTGAATTTTACAGCATTAGCAAGTACGTTGTTAACAATTTGTATAAATCGATCTGCATCACCAGAAACCTTAGTTGGTATATCTGCTGCCATTTCAAAACTATAATCTAATCCTTTTTTATTAGCTTCCGTCTTCCAATTTTGGCTTATTTGGTTTAAGGCTATTGAAGGGTTGAATTCTTCATGTTTTAAAACAAGTTCATTTTTTTCGATCTTTTCAAAGTCCAAAATATCGTTTACGCTACTAAGTAAGCTTATGGATGCGTTTTTAATAACCTGGTACTTTTTTCTGTCCTCAATATCAGAAGAACCGTCAGAAAGTTCAGTTTCCACTAAACCCATTATTGCATTAATAGGAGTCCTAAGCTCATGGCTAATGTTAGACATGAAATAAGTCTTTAATTCACTGATTTCTTCAGATTTTTTTAAGGCTACCTCTTGGGATTCTTCCTTGTCCTCTCGTAATTTCCTAATCAAATTGGTCATTGATAACGAGAGGAATATAACTTCAAACCCAGAACCAAACTTAGAGCTATTTAATGTTATAAAATTATTCGGCAAAACACCCAAATTGTTCATTACAAATCCTAAAAGACCTATTACCAAAAAGAAAATACCTATTGAAAAATACGGGTCTACATAGATTTTTTTGTATCGCATTGTAAACACGGTAACAAGTATTAATATTAAGCTCAGTAAACCATTAAGATTGCATAAAGGATAAGCTAATTCTAGGGTTTTAGGGCTAATGAACAACATAGTAAAAAACACTGCTAAAAGCACATAAATAATAGTATAGAATTTTTTGAATTGCGGTAATTGTTTTCGTACTTCCAAAAAATACTCACAATATTTCAAAAGATAAAAATTGGAGAAAATAGCAGCTATTAAAACCATCTTACTATTAAAGTAACCTCCATTTGAAAAAACATATTGATAGATAAACCCATCTAATGCTGATTGCATTAATGCTATTGAGAACACATACAACCCATAATACAAAAAGGCTTTGTTTTTTAAACTCTTATAGAAAAAGAGATAAACTAAACCAGCTAAAAGTAAAACACCATAAAACAGACCTAAAAACAGTTGTTGTTTATAATTATCGTTTATAAACTCAGCCTGTGTTAAAAGATTAAGCGGTAAGTTTATGGTTTCACCATCACTCTTTAACTCCATATAGAACTGTTGTTCACTTTGGGCAGGCAATTCTATTTTAAAAACCGTCTGCCTGTGTGCAACATCCCTATCTTCAAAAGGAATTTGATCACCACTTTTGTGTTTATGGATTGTCTCTCCAAGTTGATATAGATTGGCAATATCTGTTATTGGCCTTGCTGTTTCTAAATAATAGGTTTTATTATCATTTGTAGAATTTGCAAGTTTAAATCTCACCAAATAAGTATCCGAAGTAAAACCAAAATCATGATTTGCTGAACTTAAATCATTGTATTTTAAGGTTGAATTTTTTACAACATTATCTATAGATAAGCCTGAGTTATCTAATTTTGTAAATTCAGAATATTCATAAAGTTCACCAGCAGAATTTTCAGGGTTGAAAGCTGGTTTTTGAGCATATAAAGTAGATGCTATCAAGTAGGTTATTAATAGTAGTCGTTTCATGTAGGGGCATTAAAACTGCTGCTAACATACAAAAAAATAGCTTAACAGCAATTTTTTAAGAGTTTTTACTTACAAAAAAATGATTTTTGTCTATAATTTTGAGCTTTTTAAAGACAAATTTACAATGATTTTGTCTTAGAAACTATCCTGAACCATCAATTGGAAGTTTTAGCAAGCTCTATTTTTTTCTAAATATTACACAATTTATTGAAAACCAATGGTTTAATCAAATAGGTGATTTGCGTAAAGAATTTTATGCCTTTAAATTAAGTACATCGTGGATTTAAAAAAGATTAGAATCTTTTGGATATTACAACAGCACTGTTTACCAACTTTAGGATTTATGTGCTATATAAATAAAACAAAATAATTGAGAATTGTGGAGCATATCGGATTCGAACCGATGACCTCTACGCTGCCAGCGTAGCGCTCTAGCCAACTGAGCTAATGCCCCAAATTACTATTTCTCCATCTTCTCCCTGCAGCAGATTTCAAATATTTTTCTCGTTTTCTAGCTTCTATTCTTTCAGGAAAAATTTCCTCATGAACATACTTCCAAGGCTTATATGGTTTTGTTGACTTTACGCTTCCTGCATTATGAGCTGTAAGCCTACCAATAGGATCTGAAGTCATGCCTGTATAATATCTATCAAATTTATCGCTATAAATAATATAAACCGTAAACATAAGAACTTGTTTTTGTAGCTCTGGTCAACTGAGCCTGCCCGAATGAATTCGTTCAGGCGGGCTAATGTCCCAAATAATTTACTTTATAATTATTTTAATCCACTCAACACCAATACTGGCATTTTAGTACTGTGGAAATCTTTCTTCAAAATTGTATCCTCTTCCCATAGTTTACTAAAAAACCCACGCTTTCTTCTTACTACACATAATAAATCTGGATGATTTTCCTTAGCATGTTCTAATACGGCCTGAAAGGTTGTAGGGCTTTCTGCAACTGTACTGTTAGTAATCATGCCCTTCAATTCATCATTAAGTATAAAATCCTCTTCATTATGAAAACCAGTTTTTACCAATAAAATATTTACAACCGCTTTAAACTGATTTTTAATAGAAACCAACGGAGTTAAAACACCTTCGCGTTTTACAATAGCAGATTTTAATGCAATTAATATTTTTACGATAGGCTTGTAAGCATAGCCTTCAGGGACAATTAAAGCTGGTATTTGTGTCCGCTTAATGATTTTCCCTGAAGTTTTACCCAAGTACACTTCGTCCTTAACCGAGTTGGTGCGTGGCTCTAAAATAATTAAATCCACATCCAACGCATTGCAAACTTTTTCTAATGTATCAATGAGTTTTCCCTTAAAGGTTTTGGTGTGTATCTCAACTCCTCTTTTATTTATTGAAGCCACATGGTCTTCTAAAAATGATTTAGATTCACGTTCTAAAATGTGGTCTACCTTAATCATAGTACCAGCTTTTGTGTAAACGTTATATATTTGAACCACGTAAACCTTGGCACCGAAAGCTTTTGCAAAATCTACGGCATATTGTAAATGTGATTTTGCGTTTTTTGAAGACCCAACAGGAACTAATATCGTTTTCATCTTTGAAAATTTTGAAACAAAAATACATATTATAAATGATTCGTAAGGCGGAACAAACAGATATTGACGCTATTTTAAATATGACCAAGGCCTGCGCTAAAGCAATGATAGCCAAAGGCATTTATCAATGGAATGAAAATTACCCGACCAAAAACGCTTTTCTTAATGACCTAAAACGAAATGAACTTTATGTATTACTAGACAGTGATAAAATCATTGGAAGTATTGTGGTTTCAACGTTAATGGACGAGGAATATATTCCTATTAAATGGCTGACAAAAAATGAAAACAATGTTTATATTCATAGGTTAGCAATTCATCCTGAATACCAAGCAAAAGGCTTTGCCCAAAAACTTATGTCTTTTGCCGAAACGTTTGCCATAGAAAACAACTATAGCTCTATTAGATTAGATACCTTTTCTAAGAACAAAAGAAACCAAAAGTTTTACGAACTTCGCGGCTATAAAAGATTGGGAGATATTTACTTTCCGAAACAAAGTGAATTTCCTTTTTATTGTTACGAATTAGTCCTTTGAATACACCAGCTATTACATTAACACAAATTAATAAACTTGCCATTCCCGCATTAATAGCAGGTGTGTCAGAGCCTATTTTATCTTTGACAGATGCGGCTATAATCGGTAATATGGAAGAAAATGCCACTGTATCTTTAGCTGCTGTTGGTATAGTAACTACATTTTTGTCTATGCTCATTTGGGTTTTAGGCCAAACCCGAAGCGCAATCTCATCCATAGTTTCGCAATACCTTGGAGCCAATAAGCTAGAAGAGGTTAAAAACCTGCCTGCCCAAGCAATTTTTATTATAACTTCCTTGAGCTTGGTGATTATTGTTACCACATTTCCTTTTGCCGAATCTATTTTTAAGCTCTATAACGCATCGGGTGAAATTTTAGCATATAGCGTAGATTATTATAGAATTAGGGTTTTTGGTTTTCCCTTCACCCTATTTACTATTGCAGTTTTCGGTACGTTTAGAGGTTTGCAAAACACATATTATCCAATGCTAATTGCTATTGTTGGAGCTTCTTCAAATATTGTTTTCGATTTTATTTTGGTTTATGGTATTGATGGATTAATTCCCGCTATGCATATTAAAGGAGCTGCTTATGCCAGTGTTTTAGCTCAAGTTTTAATGGCTGTTATTTCGGCTTTTTATATTCTGAAAAAAACAGATATTCCTATAATTGCCAAGCTTCCCTTTAATCCAGAAATTAAGCGTTTTACATTAATGATTCTAAATTTATTTGTCCGAACCATTGCGTTAAACCTTGCTTTATATTTCGCCACAAGTTTTGCTACAAAATATGGCGAAAATTACATTGCTGCTTACACTGTGGCTATTAATCTTTGGTTTTTAGGAGCCTTTTTAATTGATGGCTATGCGAGTGCTGGTAATATTCTCTCTGGTAAATTATTGGGTGCAAAGGCTTACGAAACACTTATAGATTTGAGTAATAAATTAATAAAATACGGTATCATAGTAGGTATTATTATTGCAATAATAGGCTCAATTTTTTATTATCCTATTGGAAACATTTTTAGCAATGATGAAGAAGTACTAAATGAATTTTATAAGGTGTTTTGGATTATACTGGCAATGCAACCACTCTGTGCATTAGCATTTATTTTTGATGGTGTGTTTAAAGGATTAGGTAAGATGAAATACCTCCGAAATGTACTCTTGTTTTCAACATTAATTGTATTTATTCCTGTGGTATTATACACAGATTATCTAGACTTAAAACTCTATGGCATATTTATAGCTTTCACCCTTTGGATCATTGCTCGTGGATTGCCATTAATCATAAAATTCCGCAAAACATTCAAATCCCTTGCACAAAACACTTAAATTTGGCCGATATTAAGATATTAAATCATAGCTATGGATATTCTAGGCTTTTTGGGAGGTAACGGATTATTCTTAATTTTAGGAATAGTTCTAATTGTGGTCTATTTCTATAACCGAAACAAAAGACGATAATGAGCAACATACGTATTACAAAACAGTTTTCTTTTGAAACTGGCCATGCTCTATATGGTTACGACGGAAAGTGTAAAAATGTGCATGGTCACAGTTATCGCTTAGATGTTACGGTTATTGGGACTCCAATTTCAGACACATCTCATGTAAAGTTTGGGATGGTAATAGATTTTACCGATCTAAAAAAGATTGTAAAAGAAGAAGTTGTTGATGTTTTTGATCATGCAACCGTTTTTAATAAAAATACACCTCATGTAGAATTGGCAAAGGAATTAGAGGACAGAGACCACAATGTACTATTGGTTAATTATCAACCTACTAGTGAAATGATGGTCATTGATTTTGCAGAAAAAATAAAATTACGTTTACCACAAAACATAAAACTTCACTCATTAAAACTTCAAGAAACATCGACCAGTTTTGCAGAATGGTATGCTAGTGACAATGATTGATTCTAAGCACATAGAAATTCCCTCAGGAAAAAAAGTCTATTTCGCATCAGATAATCATCTTGGTGCACCAACAAGCAACGCCTCTAGACCTCGCGAAAAGAAATTTGTAGCCTGGTTAGACGAAATTAAAGACGATGCTGCTGCTATTTTTCTACTTGGAGATCTATTTGATTTTTGGTTCGAATACAAAACCGTAATACCCAAAGGCTTTGCCAGAACATTAGGAAAATTGGCGGAAATCACTGACTCAGGTATTCCTATTCATTATTTTGTTGGTAATCATGATTTGTGGATGGATGGTTATTTTGAAGAAGAACTTGGCATACCTGTATATCATAAACCAAAAGAATTTAAGCTTAATAATACTGATTTTTTTATTGGACATGGTGATGGTTTAGGGCCTGGAGACAAGGGATATAAACGTATGAAAAAAGTGTTCACAAATCCATTCTTTAAATGGATATTTAAATGGGTGCATCCTGATATCGGAGTTAAAATTGCACAACATTTATCTGTGAAAAACAGATTGATTTCTGGTGATGACGATGCCACATTTTTAGGAGAAGAAAATGAATGGTTAGCTCTTTATAGCAGGAAAAAAAATGAAGACAAACATCGTGACTTTTTTGTTTTTGGTCATAGACATTTGCCATTAGAAATCAAATTAAACGAGACTTCAAAATATATTAATCTTGGAGATTGGATTCAATATTACACATATGGAGTTTTTGATGGTGGAAATTTTGAATTAAAGACTTGGGAATAGTTTTGTATCCATAAAATTAGTGTCACAAATTTAATCCTCATTTTCATTTGCCTCCATATCCTCGGTTAAATCTAACCTCCTAAACGACGGAGAAACCAAGCCTGTAGTAACAACTGTTATCAATGTCATTGTTCCTCCAAAAACTACAGCTGTAACCGTTCCCATTAATTTTGCTGTTACACCACTTTCAAACGCACCTAGTTCATTAGACGACCCAACAAACATTGAGTTTACAGATGATACGCGACCACGCATCTGATCTGGAGTTTTTAACTGAAGAATGGTTTGACGTATCACCATTGAGACACCATCGGTTACTCCACTAAAGAACAAGGCCACAACTGAAATCCAGAATATTGATGAAACCCCAAAAACTATGATACAAATCCCAAAACCGAATACTGCCGCCAATAGTTTCATTCCTGCATTTTTACTAATAGGAATATAGGCTGTAATTAACATGGTTAAAAAAGCACCAACGGCAGGAGCTGCTCGTAAAACACCAAAACCTTCTGGACCAACTTTAAGAATATCTTGTGCAAATACAGGCAATAAAGCCACTGCTCCACCAAAAAGCACTGCAACCATATCTAAGGTTAATGCACCTAAAATAGCTTTGGTTTTAAAAACAAAGTTTAAGCCTTCCTTTAAACTCTGTATAACTGGTTCACCTATTTTAGGGTTCAAAATTGGTTTTTTGGGAATTTGAAGTAATACAACAAACGAGAATACCACCAATCCAAAAATAATGCACAAGGACCAATGTACGCCAATCCAATTAATAAATAGGCCACCAAAAGCTGGACCTAAAACCGAAGCCATTTGCCAAGTTGAGCTGCTCCAAGTCGCAGCATTGGGATAGATTTTTTTTGGTACAATTAAAGCAATTAAAGAGAAGATTGTTGGTCCAAAAAAAGAACGCAAAAATCCACCGAAAAACACCAATGCATAAATTGAATATAAAATGTTTTTTTGAGTCCAAGATTCAGTGATTTGAGGTGATGTAAGCCAAAAGAGTCCAAAACTAATTAAAGAAAATGCAGCTATACAAATGGCTAGTAAGTTTCGCTTTTCTTTCTGATCTACTATATGCCCTGCAAAAAGCGCCATGCTTAAAGCCGGAATTATTTCCATAAGACCAATAATACCCAAGGATAATGGATCTTTAGTTAAAGAATAGACCTGCCACTCAATTACAATAAATTGCATGGACCAACCAAAAACCAATGCAAAACGCACCAATAAAAATATATTGAATTCTTTATAGCGCAATGCTGCGTATGGGTCGTTTTTTGCCAAAGTTAATTATCTATCAATTTAAATTCAACACGTCTATTCTCTTGTCTTCCCTTTTCTGTATTATTATTTTGCCTTGGTTGTGAACTCCCAAGTCCAAAGGATTTTATTCTAGATCTGGATAGACCTTGCGAAATTAAATAATCTGATACTGCTTTTGCACGTTGTTGGGACAATTCTTTGTTTCTTTTTTCAATACCACTATTGTCCGTATGGCCATAAATTTCAATACTTAAGCTTAGGTTTTTGTCAAGATAATTATACAATTGATTTAGTTTTTCAATTGACGCTTCCAACAATTCGGCTTTGTCGAAATCAAACAGTACATTTTTGAAAGTATATATTTCATTCACGTTTATTGTTGATTCCTCTGGCAATTCTTCGGGATTTATTTTTTCTTCTTTTTCGATAGATCTTATTGAAACATCATCTATATAGTAATATGAAAACGGTTCAGACTTAGGTCTGTTGGTTTTTATTTTTTTGGTTTGTGAATTATTATTGAAATTTCCTATTGAAAAATAGTTTTCGAACCCTTCTGCCGTATATGTAAAAGATACTTCCATCCATTCTTTAGTATTGCTGTAAAATTCTTTACTAAAAGTTGGACGGAATTTTACGTTTCGATGGCGTTTTGCAATTCCTTTAGCATTAATATATGTTCGGCTTTTAGAATTTGTAAACTTGTCAGAATACATCATTACGCCTAACTCTTTTAGAGCGTACTTAGAGTTTTCTGCTAAGCTTATGTAGAATTTTACTTGGTACTTCTTTCCTCTTTTTAATCTTCTTTTTAGTTTTCCTTGAATATACTCTCTATAATCTTTTTTCATATAGGCATAGATTCCAGCATACCCATTTCCAGTCTTAGCTTTTTGTTCTCCAACAAAATTTTTGAATCCCATTTTTTCACTGCAAACATTAAAATAATCTGTCGTTCCATTATTGGGAATTGTCCAGTTTTTAACGTTCTTATGGAAAAAACTAATTCCTCTAGGGCAATCGTAAAAATCTTCAAAACTAGGGTTAAGAACTAAATTTTGACTGTATGAAAAACAACACAGAAAAAGAAAGTGAATAATAGTTGCGTGTTTCATATTTATTCAACAAAGTATTCTAATTTTTACGCTTTTATATCTTTAAGTTTCAACTGTAAACTAATATTACCATTCCAATGATTTTCATCAATAGAATAAACGGCACTAAAAGGTCTTTTACTTTTAATAATTTCAATTTTAACACCCAAACCAAATCCTATACAAACAATCTTATCATTAAATGATTGTGTGGCTGTAAAGCGTAGATGTTTATCACCTTCCCCAACACATTTCCCGTAACCTGTATCCTTTATTTCTTGTGTCATAAAAACAGGAGACATATTGCCTGGTCCAAAAGGAGCAAACTGTTTAAGAATTCGCATTAGTTTACCATCTATTTCTGAAAGTTCAATTTGCATATCTACCCTTAATTCTCGTGTCAATAAATTTGCATCTATGCTTTCTTTTACAACACTTTCAAACTTTGCTTTAAAGGCTTCATAATTTTCTGGTAATAGAGTTAAACCTGCTGCATATTTGTGTCCTCCAAATTGTTCAATGTATTCACTGCATGCTTCCAATGCATTATAAACATCAAACCCGGAAACCGAACGTGCTGAAGCGGCTAATTTATCTCCACTTTTGGTGAAAACTAATGTGGGTCTGTAATAGGTTTCAATTAAACGTGATGCTACAATACCAATGACTCCTTTGTGCCAATTTTCGTCATAAACTACCGTAGTAAAGCCTTTTTGTTCATTGTTTTCTTCAATTTGAATTAAGGCTTCTTCGGTAATTTGTTTGTCAGTTTCGCGACGATCTGTATTAAATTCGTCAATTTCTACAGCGTATTTTGCGGCTAGATTAAAATCAGTTTCGGTTAAAAGTGTTACAGCGTGATTGCCGTGTTTCATTCTTCCGGCTGCATTAATTCTTGGTGCAATTATGAAAACTACATCTGTAATTGTTAATTCATCTTTTTTAACCTCAGCAATAATAGCTTTCATTCCTGGCCTTGGATTGCTATTAATTACCTGTAAGCCAAAGTAGGCCAATGCTCTATTTTCACCAACAATAGGAACAATATCTGCACCAATAGCTGTTGCCACTAAATCGAGATACTCAGTTAAATCTTCGACCGTTTTTCCCTGTTTTGATGCTAATGCTGTAATTAATTTAAAGCCCACTCCGCAGCCGCAAAGTTCTTTAAAAGGATAATCGCAATCGTCTCGTTTTGGGTCTAAAACTGCAACAGCATTGGGGATTTTATCTCCAGGCCTATGGTGGTCGCAAATAATAAAATCAATGTCTTTTTCTTTAGCGTAACTCACTTTATCGATGGCTTTGATGCCACAATCTAATGCAATGATTAACGAAATGTCATTATCATGCGCAAAGTCAATTCCTTTGTATGAAATTCCGTAACCTTCGTCATAGCGATCTGGAATGTAAGTTGCAACAAACTCGGTTCTGGTTTTTAAATATGAAGACATTAATGCTACAGATGTTGTGCCATCTACATCGTAATCTCCATAAACCAAAATGTTTTCGCCTTTCTCGATTGCTGTTTCTATGCGAGCGACAGCTTTATCCATATCTTTCATTAAGAATGGATCGTGCAAATCTTCAAAACTTGGTCGGAAAAATGTTTTTGCTGCTTCAAAGGTTTCAATTCCGCGTTGAATCAATAGCGTTGCAATAGTATCATCTACTTGAAGTGCTTTTTTTAATGCTTCAACTTTTGAAAGTTCTGGTTTTGGCTTTAGTGTCCAACGCATAGTTTTAGCTACTATATTTTAATATCTATATGATAATAAATATTGGTTTCAATCTTAGCGAAACGTCTAAACATTTCCATTACACCACAGTATTTTTCAATAGATAGGTTCACCGCACGTTCACATTTTTTTTCGTTTAAATCTGTGCCATAAAAATGATAATCTACAACTACGGAATGGTAATAACGTGGATGCGCATCGGTAAGTTCTCCTGAAACTTCAATTTTAAAATCATCAACTTCAACTTTCATTTTATCTAAAGTTGAGATAACATCTATTGCAGAGCAGCCTGCCAATGAAGACAGCATCAGAGCTTTGGGAGATAAGCCATAACGTCTGTTTTGACCTACGATATCTGTATCCATCATTACTGTTTTTCCACTTGGATTGTCGGATTCAAAGGTCAATCCTCCTTTCCAATGTGTGGTTATTTTATCAGCCATATGTGAGGTTGTTAATTTACAAGTGCCTAAAGTTAACAAGTTAAAACGTTTAAAAAGGTCTAAAATGCAGTAAAGTTTAGTTTGCAACGGAAGTACACTTTAAGTACTTTAGACACTTCAACCTTTAAGTATTTAAAAAACTATGGCATTAGTAACACCATTGTCTGCGGACCATAATTTAGAAACCAAAGAACTGGCTGAATTCTTTAACGAAACCCTTGGGTTTTGTCCTAACTCAGTATTAACCATGCAACGCAGACCAGCAATAAGCAAAGCATTTATTAATTTGAATAAAGCCGTAATGGCAAATGAAGGTAAGGTAACCTCAGCCTTAAAACGGATGATTGCTTGGGTAAGCAGCAATGCTACTGGTTGCCGTTACTGCCAAGCACATGCCATTAGAGCTGCGGAACGTTATGGCGCAGAACAAGAACAGTTAGATAACATCTGGGAATATAGAACGCATTCTGCATTTTCTGAAGCAGAACGTGCAGCTTTAGATTTTAGCTTAGCCGCATCGCAAGTACCCAATGCTGTAAACGCAGAGATTAAAGAGCGTCAACATTGGGATGAAGGTGAAATTGTTGAAATGTTGGGTGTGATTTCACTCTTTGGTTACCTTAACCGCTGGAATGACTCTATGGGAACCAATATTGAAGATGGTGCGGTAGAAAGTGGAAACAAATTTTTAGGGAAGCATGGTTTTGAAGTTGGAAAGCATGATGGAAGCCAGTATTAGATTGTTAGAATTTTAGAGCGCTGCGCTTTTAGATAAAATTAGATTTAACCTTACCAGAAATGGTGAGGTTTATTTATTGATAACTATTCTAAATAAAATGATTTATTATTTGGAATCATTATAAATAATTTTATATTTGCACTCATTATGAGCTACTTGAAACTTATTGAAAAGGAAAAAAAATTGCTTGCCTCTTTAAAAAAAGTAAGAGATGAAAAAAAACTGTTGATTGATACTTATAATAAATATCAATCAGATAAGGACAAATTGAAATTTGTATTAACTCTTTTGATAAAAGGAACTATTAATCAAATAATGGATAACATTTTATTTTTAGACCCTAAACTTACATATAACGGAGCAAAGATTACCGTAAATAAAAATATCGAAGAACTATATAACAGATGTGAAGTTGGGACAGTTAAAATAAATGGAGAAATGAGTTATTATTTGTTAAAACATTCAGAGGGTGGGAATAATTAGTATTAAATTAAAAGGAAAACACACCTTTAGGTGCCTGAAATTTATAGTGTTTTGGTTATTTACACCTTTACTTCTTACATCAATTTATATGATAGTATTTCAAATAGAAAAAATCGAAATATTACTAAAAATTATGTTTAAGTAAAATAATTTTGAACTTTTTTATCTAACTCAAGCACTACCAGTTCCTCAAACCAAGGATTTTTATTTCTCAAAAGCAATTGGTTGGTAATATAATCAATTGAGAAAACACGTCAAGGGTCAATCCTCATCTTTCATCATACTCTTAAAGTCATTTGAATAAGATGGATAAGTGAAAATCATTCTTTTAAATTCATCTACCGTCATATCGTTATTTATTGCCATTGCGAATATATTTATAGTTTCATTGGCCTGTGAACTCAACAAATGTGCACCAACTATTTTTTGGGTACGCTCATTAACAACAATTTTGTATGCATAGGTTTTAGCCTTTTCCTTTTCTGCATTGTACCAACCAGATGCGTCACCTTTATAGATTTTTACGTTTTTATATCTACTTTTTGCTTCTTCTTCAGAATAACCTACCATTGCCAGTTGTGGATGTGTAAAAACTATGGATGGTACCAATGGATCTTGAAATTCCTTTTTATTGCCTTTTGCTATGTTATGGCCAGCAATATAACCTTGTAACCCTGAAAGTGGTGTTAATGGCAAGGACTTGCTAGACACATCTCCACAAGCATACACTTTATCATTGCTTGTGCTGTTCATAAAATCATTAACCAAGATACCAGAATCGTCAAAGTCTACATTGGCTTTCTCTAAATCTAATTTTTCAATAGCAGGAACACGACCAGCAGAATTAACAATTATTCTCGCTTTTTTTGTTTTTGTTTTATCGTTTCGTTTATAACTTACCCGTAAATTTTTATTCAATTTTTCAACCAGAATGGGTTCGGCATTAAAGATGAATTTTACACCTCTAGACTTTAGTTCGTCGGTTAATTTTTCAACTAAAAAAGGATCGAATTGAGATAAGATTCGATCTCCCATTTCAATCATAGTAACCTTACAACCCATTGAAGAAAGCATATAGCAAAATTCCATCCCTACATATCCCGATCCAATAAAAATTGCAGATTTTGGGATTTTTTTTAGATTTAGAATGTCATCACTATTAAGAAGGTAATTGAAACCCATTAGCTTTAAGGGTCTTGAGATATAACCTGTTGCTATCACAAATTTATCTGCGGTTATCTTTTTATCTTCTACCAAAACTTCATTATTACTAATAAATTTTGGTGACTTATGGTAGAGGTCAATACCCTTTTTAGCCAAGTCTTTCTCAGTTTCTTTTGGAACGGGTTTTGTAAAGGAAGATTTAAATTTCTGAACCGATTTCCATTTTATCTTAGGTACTTTTTTAATCCCTGAATCTTTAAGCTGCCTTGTTGTTTGAGAAATATCAGCAAATTGCATGAGTAGTTTTTTGGGATCACAACCTCTAATGGAACACGTTCCACCATATTCGCGTTTATCTGCGATAGCAACTGATAAGCCTTCCTTAGCACAAACCTCTGCAGCAGTTTGGCCTGCAATGCCGCTTCCAATTATAAAGACATCATAATGTTTAGTTTTCATAAGTTTTATTTAACTCTGAAAATTAGGAAATAAAGTCTTTAATTGATGATGTAAAGGAGTAAAAGACTAGCGCATTTACTTTTTACCTGCAACGCAAATCACAATCTCGCCCTTTGGAGGTTTGTTGGTATAGTATTCTAAAACTTCTTTTGCAGTTCCTCTAATGGTTTCTTCATAGAGTTTTGTTAACTCTCTTGAAACCGAAACTGGTCTGTCCTCTCCAAAATACTCGCAAAAATGCCTTAAAGTTTTAATCAGTTTGTGTGGGCTCTCATAAAAAATAATGGTTCGGGTTTCTTCTGCAAGTAATAATAATCTGGTTTGTCGTCCTTTTTTTACAGGTAAAAAACCTTCAAAAACAAACTTGTCGTTTGGCAAACCGCTGTTGACTAAAGCTGGTACAAAGGCTGTGGCTCCAGGCAAACAATCTACTTCAATATTATGTTCTACACATGCTCTAACCAGCAAAAAACCAGGATCTGAAATTGCAGGAGTACCAGCATCACTTATTACAGCAATATTTAATCCTGATTTTAATTTTTCAATTAAGCCATCAACAGTTTTGTGTTCATTGTGCATGTGGTGGCTTTGCATTTGTGTACCAATTTCATAATGCTTTAAAAGCTTACCTGAAGTTCTGGTGTCTTCGGCTAAAATTAAATCTACTTTTTTTAAAGTATCAATAGCCCTAAAGGTTATATCCTTTAAGTTTCCTATTGGTGTTGGCACGAGGTAAAGCTTCATAACATACAATTATAGATTTCAAATTTACAATCTTTTAAAGTACATTACAGCAACTATTTTTATTATTACCTTAGCTAAATATGCTGAAAAGAGTAATTTTAATATTTTGTGTTTTAGTTTCATTTTATTCTAAAGCTCAAACAACTGACCTTTCTATTGTATTAGAGGCTCAAGATTTAAGTGGAAGTCCTATTTCACAAGCAACTATTTATCAGGATTTTCAGTATTTGGTTACCATCGTCAACTCAGGAAATACAGTTAGTAATAGCGTATTTTCAGTTCAGCTTGATACTGACTTAACCATAAATTCATTTACTTCATTAAACAATACTGGTGGTGCTACTGCAGTTTCTGATTTTAATCTTAACGGTACAAATTTATTGACGGGTACAATTTTGGATATGCCCAACAACTCTGGAGTACAAATACTCATAAATGTAACAGCACCAGCAAATTTGGGAGGTATTGCAGCCACCACAACTATAGATCCGCCAAACGAAATAACGGATATTAATACATCTAACAATCAATCTATAATATCTATTGATGTGATAGATGTTGCAATAGACTTTAGCGTAACTCATACACAGATATCTCCTACTCCAACGACACCTATTAATGCTTGGGGAGATTTTGTAACGTATCAGTTTACCATAACAAATAATAGTGCAATTGACTTTCCTCTAAGTCTCTTTGAAGGTAATTTAACCCTAACCTCTAATTTTTTTTATGGTCAACCCTTGGTTAGACTAGAATCTATAGAATGTATTGAAACAACTAACGGAATCGTTTGCCCAAATCTTGAGGGTGTTTCGCAAGATATTGTATTGGTAAACAGCACCCAGTCTGTTTTTACTTTTGCTGAACCGCTTACATTTACCTCTGGTGGTTCAATTACTTTTGAAATCGTTTATCAATATTTAGATCCGCTTTGTGGACTTGAGGATTTTCCATTAGAGGTTAATAGTTTTATTCTAATATATTTAAATCATGAAAACGAATCTCCGGATATCTCCAATTCAGTAGAGACTAGTTTAATTGAAGCAGAACTTTGCCCTGTTACAGATATATGTATTGAAACTGTACAAATTGACCCAGATCTAAGTGTTCCTCTAGAGTATGGTCAGCCTATAACCTTAGAAACTACCGTTTGCAACAATGGTCCTTTAGACGCGCCAATGCGGTTTTTTCTTCAAAATTTATCCACTCCTATACCTGAGTGGAATATTATTTCAGTAGACTGTATAACTACATCTGGTGACATAATTTGTGATGACATTTCTATTACAGAAAATGGGCAGCTATGGTTTAGTAATGAGTATGTAATGCCTGCAAATTCAACGATAACAGTAATTACTGTTGTTGAATTTATTGAACCCGAATGCGCTGCTGACACAAATGATATTGAAGTAAATATAAGAAGTGCCACAAATATCTTAAACAATCAACTTGTTGATAATGTCCCAGAAAATAACTTTGAAAGTGATTTTTTAATTTTACCTAGCGCTCCACAATGCCCAGCAGCAGATCTTTCTGTTACAAAAACCCAAACCAATCCTGTTTTACCTCAAGGAGGTTCTACGGAAAACACAGCAGAATGGGGAGAAATAACGTATGAAATTGTGGTTTCAAACAGCAGTGATTTTGATGCTGTAATTGAGTTATCGGATTATATGCCTGTAGGCGAAAATGTGTTTGTTTCAGCAATTTTAAATTCTGTAGAATGCATAGCCACCACAGGAACTGCTTCTTGTTTTGAAATACAGAACGCTAATATAGGAGTGTTGTTAGATGGAGAACCAGAGGATGGAGAGCCTGATGTTTTTTGGGCAATTCTCCCAGATGAAAATCAAGAATTACCAGCTAACAGTTCAATTACCTTTGAGGTAGTTGTGGATTGGTCTCCACAGTGCTCTACAAATGCAATTTATGGAGTTAATACTGTACAAATAGATTTTGCTAATGGTATCAGTGATACTAATACAGCTAATAATTCTGATTTTGTTGAAACCTTTTTTGCACCTTGTATTGATTTAGTGGTTCAAACATTTCCGGAGTTTACTCAAGTCAATATTAATCAGGCTTTTGATTGGATTATAGATATCAGTAACAGTTCAACAAGTTCTGATGCTGTAGATGTACTTTTTGAAAACACTATAAATCCCGTATTTGATATTATTGGTACACCAACTTGTGTTGTGATTTCCGGAAACGCTTCTTGCATATCAAGTTACACCATTAACGGTAATTTAGTAAGTGGAATAGTGCCTGAGATGGAGGCTGGATCTACTATTCGAATAAGAATTCCGGTTATGGCTCCTAATTTAGGAGGTGCTTTCAACAATATAGCCCAAGCTATTGTTAGTGCTGCCAATAACGAGGAGTTGACACCAGAAACCAACATATCAATAAGTAATGTACAGGTCGTTGCTCCAACTTTAGTCAAAGTATTTGAACCCGATGTAATCATTGTTGGTGAAGAAAGTTTACTGACATTTACAATAACTAATTTGGCTTCAAGTCCTGCCCAAAACAATATTGATCTTACAGATAATCTACCTAATGATATTATACTTTCTGGAAGTCCTTTTTGGCAAGAAGCAAACGGTTGTACAGCAACTTTTATTGGAGAAGCGGGAGATACTTCGGTTGGGGTTTTTGATTTAAATTTTCCCCAAGGTGTAGAAAATTGTTCTTTTTCAGTTTGGGTAACCTCAAATGTTACTGGAAATTATTTAAATAATACGACTAATTTTACTGACAACAATAATATAGACACCTCTCAAACTAATGCCGCGTTATCGGTTATTGAAGATCCTAGTGATGTTGATATTGAAGTAGTAAAAAGTGTTTCGCCCAATGAAGCATCTATTGGAGACGAGGTTTCATTTACAATTACTGTAACAAATTTAGGCACAACAACTGCTACTGATATTGAAATTTTAGAGCAGTTACCAAGCGGCTATGAGTTGTTATCTTCAACTCCAAGCGTTGGTAATTATAATCCCAATTTATTTCTTTGGACTATTGAAAGCCTTACAAGTAACCAAACTGAAACATTAGTAATTAATGCAAAAATTATTTCTTCCCTCAACCTTTTGAACATTGCAACTTTAAATAGTTTAAACGAAACAGATAGAGATGAAACTAATAATGAAGATTCTGCCACTGCTACAGTTGATAATTGTTTGCAAATTCCAGAAGGGTTTTCGCCAAATAACGATTTAAAAAATGATGTTTTACTAATTCCATGTATAGAAGACTATCCTGAAAATACACTCAAAATTTTTAATAGATATGGTACTCAGGTTTTTGAAGCTAATAACTATGATAACTTGTGGAATGGAAAAGCCAATATGGGCATTTTAAATAAAGACACCCCTTTACCTGTTGGCACTTATTATTATATTTTAGAAGTTGAAGGCTTAGAAAGTGTATTTGGTTGGATTTATCTCAATTATTAATCCCTAATATATTTACCCAAAAAGTAAGATGGAAAAAGCACAATCAACCCATACAGTGAAAAGCCTAAAAGGCCATCACCATTTTGGTAATATGCTGCTGTGGCCAAAACCAAATTAAAGAAGAAACCTGCGTAAGCCCATTCGGTAATCCACTTACTCTTTCTCCATATAATCATTAAAACACCCAAAAGTTTTAAAACTGCCAGCGGAATAACAATATAATCAGGAAAGTTGAAGGTTTCAAAAAAACCTTTTATCACTTCGGTTTTAATGAAATACATTGACGCTGAATATAGCATAATACCACAAAGTATGGCTGTGGCAAGCCAATAAGCAACCTGTTTGGTTCGCATATTTTAATCGAATTTGTTTTCTACAATTCCGATAAAGCGTTCCTCGTACTCTTCCTTACCTTTCCAATTGTTGTAATCTGGTTTTACCATATCTTGAATTAAGTTTTTGGCTTCGGAAATGGAGTTGGTTGTATTTATTTGAGATACCACACGATTGTAATCTTCGCTCTTTCCATCAAACAAATGTTTAATAAATGCTATCTTATCATTCAATCCTATGTTAAGTCCCGCTCCTTTAAATTTGTCGTTTAACGATTTTTTGGTTTGCTCCGCTTCTCGTTTTATGGCGTCTTCAATGGGTTCAAATTCAGGGATATTTGCAAAATCTGAGTTTATATTCTCAAAGTCCACAGTGTTAGATGAATCTTTGGTTAATGTTTTATTTAACATGGTATCAACTTCTTCTGTTTCTTCTGGCATTTGTGCCACCATATCCTTTATTTTTTCCATTACAGGTTCCATAATATCATCATCTTCAACTTCGTCTAAATTGATGTAAGTTTTATTTCCAACTTCAATATTATCACTGATTTTATTGTTGAAAGCTGTATCAAGCATATCAAAAAACGAAGAATCATTGCCAATGGTCGGCATATCATCTTCAAAATTCTCTTGTGCAAATTTTAAAACCGTCAGTTTTTCGTACAGTTTTGAAACCTCATCGTGCATTCTGTCCACATCTTCTCTTCCTTTCAGTTTTAGAATCCTATGGGCAATGCTAACTAATTCTGATTCTAATTTCTTTTTCATCTTAATTGCTTTTGATTTTTAGTAAATTTGCTCCACCTTTATAAAAACGAAAAAAGGTTGCTGTTTAGTGCTAAAATTACGAAATGTTTCTCGAAAATACGGTAAATCATAAAGAACAATTTGGTTGGATTGAAGTGATTTGTGGGTCGATGTTCTCTGGTAAGACCGAAGAGCTTATTCGCAGATTAAAACGTGCAAAATTTGCAAGGCAAAAGGTTGAAATTTTTAAACCTGCTGTTGACACGCGATATGATGAGGAAATGGTAATTTCTCACGACTCTAACGAAATACGCTCAACTCCTGTTCCGGCAGCTGCCAATATTCCTATTCTGGCAGATGGTTGTGACGTTGTTGGTATTGACGAAGCCCAATTTTTTGATGATGAGATTGTACGTGTATGCAACGATTTGGCAAACAAAGGGATAAGGGTAATTGTTGCTGGCTTGGATATGGACTTTAAAGGCAATCCGTTTGGACCAATGCCATATTTAATGGCAACTGCAGAATATGTAACAAAAGTGCATGCCATTTGTACCAAAACAGGGAATTTAGCACAATACAGTTTTAGAAAATCTAAAAGTGACGACTTGGTTTTACTTGGTGAAGTTGAAGAATATGAACCTTTGAGCAGAGCCGCTTATTACAAAAGTATGCTTAGGGAGAAAGTGCGGAAAATGAAAGTGAATGATGCAGAGGATATTTCAACTAATGATGAAAACAATTCGGATGTCTAAAGCCAAAGAAACCGTCTTAGAGATTGATTTACGTGCCCTAACCCACAACTTCAACTATCTAAAATCTAAACTAAAACCTAAAACCAAATTTTTAGCCGTTGTAAAAGCATTTGCGTACGGAAGTGATTCCGTTGCTGTTGCAAAACACCTCGAAAACCTTGAAGCTGATTATTTTGCTGTTGCTTATGCCAACGAAGGAGTGGTACTGAGAGATGCAGGTATAACCAAGCCTATTTTGGTGCTTCACCCACTTCCTACAAGTTTTAAAACCATAATAGACCGTTGTTTGGAACCAAGTCTTTACAATACAAAAGTCCTCAACGAATTTATAGAAATAGCTGAAACACAATCCCAAAAAAATTATCCTGTTCATATAAAATTCAACACAGGTCTAAACCGCTTAGGCTTTCAGGAAAATGATGTTGACGCTATTGTTTCAAAATTGAAAGCTACAAGTGCCATAAAAGCTAAATCCATTTTTTCGCATTTAGCAGCAAGTGAAGATAAAAACGAAGTTAATTTCACAGAAAATCAAATAAACAGTTTCAAAACAATTGCTTCTAATTTTGAAAATAAAATAGGTTATAAACCTTGGTTACATATTTGTAATACCTCTGGAGTCTTAAATTACCTTGAAGCTCATTTTGATATGGTTCGCTGTGGCATTGGACCTGTCTCTTATACACATCTCCGAGCCCACGAGACAGGCAGAAATCTCG